>ERZ1036435.20-NODE-20-length-154996-cov-12.111442_pt1 | contig 154996 bp, 77 predicted proteins | sample MGYA00514223_ERZ1036435 | MGnify/ENA primary metagenome ERZ1036435 (study PRJEB33795, sample SAMN09464927) | human gut metagenome | host: Homo sapiens | place: USA: Stanford, California | collected 2016-08 | study: EMG produced TPA metagenomics assembly of the...
GCGCAGGGGTCTGGGGGAGGGAAAAAGTATATAAACCTGGAGCTTTCTTAATTTCCTTCCACCTGGACAACTCTAAATGCATTTCTCTTACACTTCAGGTTGGAAATACAAAGTAAGTAGCGGAAATTTTCTATTATACAAAGAGGGAAAAAAAGGAAAGGAAAATGGGGAAAGATTTGAGTTTTAATGGCCGTGTAGTGGTCATTACTGGTGCCGGTGGTGGGCTAGGTAAAGTATACGCGCTCGAGTATGCGAAGCGCGGTGCTAAAGTGGTTGTCAATGACCTGGGAGGTACGCTGGGTGGCAGTGGCCATGATAGCAAGGCCGCTGATGTTGTTGTGGATGAGATTGTGAAGAGTGGTGGTACCGCAGTGGCCAACTACGATTCTGTGAATGACAATGGCGAGCAGATTGTGGAGACCGCTATCAAGGCGTTTGGTAGAATTGACATCTTGATCAACAATGCTGGTATCCTTAGAGATGTGTCATTTGCCAAAATGACGGAGAAGGAGTTCTCAGCTGTGCTAGACGTTCACTTGACTGGTGCTTACAGGCTGACCAAGGCGGCTTGGCCATACATGCGTCAACAGAAGTTCGGTAGAATCATTAACACTGCATCTCCTGCAGGCTTGTTCGGTAATTTCGGGCAAGCCAATTACTCAGCTGCAAAATTGGGTCTGGTCGGTTTCGCTGAGACCTTGGCCAAGGAAGGTTACAAGTACAATATTAACGTCAACTCTATTGCACCTTTGGCAAGATCGAGAATGACTGAAAATGTGCTTCCACCACATATCCTAAAACAATTGGGACCTGAGAAGATTGCTCCATTGGTGTTGTTCTTAACTCACGAGTCTACGAAAGTTACCAACTCTATCTTTGAACTAGCAGCTGGTTTCTACGGTCAGATCAGGTGGGAAAGATCCGCTGGTCAGATCTTTAATCCAAATCCTGAGACTTACACTCCAGAGGCTATCCTGAACAAATGGACCGACATAACAGATTTCAAGGACAAGCCCTTCAACAAAGTACAACACCCAATCATGCTTTCTGATTACAATGATCTGATTACCAAGGCCAAGAAATTACCAGAAAATAACGACCAAGGAAGCATCAAGATAACTTCATTGAAGGATAAAGTTGTCATAATCACTGGTGCTGGTGGAGGTTTGGGTAAATCACACGCGTTATGGTTTGCTAAATATGGTGCTAGAGTTGTTGTGAATGATATCAAGGATCCAAATACAGTCGTCAATGAGATAAACTCTAAATATGGCGAAGGAAGAGCCATCCCAGATACTCATAATGTCGTTACTGAGGCTAATCAGGTCATTGAAACAGCAATGAAGGCTTATGGAAGAGTAGATGTCTTGGTCAATAACGCTGGTATCTTGCGTGATAGATCATTCTTGAAAATGACGGATCAGGAATGGTTTGCAGTTGTGCAAGTTCATTTGTACTCAACATTCCTGCTTTCAAAAGCAGTTTGGCCCATCTTCTTGAAGCAAAAAGGTGGCCATATCATCAACACTACATCCACTTCTGGTATTTACGGTAACTTCGGACAAGCAAACTATGCTGCCGCCAAGGCGGCAATTCTAGGTTTCTCAAGAACCATTGCTGTAGAAGGTGCCAAGAGAGGTATTAGAGTTAACATAATTGCTCCTCATGCTGAGACTGCTATGACTAAGACAATTTTTAGCGAAAAGGAACTAGCTAACCATTTTGATGCTTCACAAGTGTCTCCTTTAGTTGTTTTACTAGCAAGTGATGAATTACAGAGGACTAACAAAAAGGGAGTCAACGGCCAGTTGTTTGAAGTTGGTGGTGGTTGGGTCGGCCAGACTAGATGGCAGAGAGCTGCTGGTTACGTCTGTCTGGAGGACAATGTCACTCCTGAAGCTCTCAAGGAGAACTGGAAACAAGTAGTGAACTTCTCCGGTCACACAACTAACCCAGCTTCTACTGAACAGTCCTCTATGGGTATTTTACAAGCTGTTCAAAAAGCCCAAGCTGCAGCTGCAACCGCTAAAGATGTGTTTGAGTACAACCATAAGGATGTTATTCTCTACAACATCGGTCTTGGTGCTACTAGTAAGGAATTGAAGTACACTTACGAAAATGACTCTAATTTCCAAGTTCTACCTACATTTGCAGTTATGCCTGTCTTTAATTCTCCTCCTCTGGCTATGGATACCCTTGTTGACAACTTTAACTACGCTATGTTATTGCACGGTGAGCAATACTTCAAGATCGGCCAAAATCCTATTCCAGTGAAAGGTGCATTGAAAACTGAGGTCAAACCACTTCAAGTTATTGACAAAGGTGGGAAGGCTGCTGTTATTGTGGCCGGTTATAAGAGTGTTGATGCTAAAACCAATAAGTTGGTGTCATATAACGAAAGTACTTTCTTTGTTCGTGGCGCCCATGTACCACCTAACAAAAAGAAGTACAATGAACCTCGTGCTCCATTTGCCGTCCAAAGTTTCCAGGCACCTACTGACAGAGCCCCTGACTACGAAGTGGAAGTCCAAACTCATAAAGACCAAGCTGCCATTTACAGACTTTCTGGCGATTTCAATCCGTTACATATTGACCCAGCACTGGCTAAGCAAGTTGGTTTCCCATCTCCAATCATCCATGGCTTGTGTACATTGGGTGTTTCTTCAAAGGCTGTTTTGGAAAAGTTCGGTCCATATGAAGAATTAAAAGTTAGGTTTACCAACGCTGTTTTCCCAGGTGATACTCTGAAAGTTAGAGCTTGGAAGCAACCCAACAATGTTGTTATCTTCCAGACTGTAGATTTGAACACTAAAAAGATTGTTCTAGATAATGCTGCTGTCAAACTAGTGGGACCCGTCGCCAAACTTTAGTACTTAATTGGCAATTGTTACTGAAAGTGATATTGTTGCAGCTAGCTTTTTATTACATATGTACATTTCGTTTATATTCTGATATGATTTTATGATAATATTCTATTACATTTACGTACTTACTTCATTATTGCTCTATATTTTACATCCTTGGCATACTCAATTTTATAAGACAAGTATGTCAGAAGATCTGCTTGGTCATTTTATCAAAAATACAAATTAAATTCATTCAAATTTGTTTATTAATTAATATTACAAAGAGGTTTTAGGAACTTAAGATTATAAAAATTGACAGATGATGTAAGTATCACTTCAAGCAAAAATATTAATCCAAAGTTTGACGACTTCTTCTTGACTTTGGGCTGTATCGATACATCTTAACTCTAACATGTTGAGACCTTCTGATAGTCTAATATCAAACTCTTCTCTTTCACCCACAAGTCCGCTAAGATCTGGCTTAACTTCTGATTGTAAATGCATTAAATTTCTCTCATTTATTATCATCTTTCTTGATTTGACTAGCATTCTGTTTAAAACTAAACTAATTTTAATTCCTGATTTGGTGGTATCAGCAGCGATTGTAACTTGTGTATGTATAGGTTGAAGAGACAGCGAGTACATATTTTCATTTTGGCTCATTTGATTGCCTTTAAATATGTATTGGAACCAATCAGGGTTTGTAGACGGTTTTGAACCAGGTAGTGGATCCACGGCTTGTTTGAAGCTCCTGAGTGTCGAGAATATTTCTATCTGCTTTATGATTTCAAAAGGTTTCTTTGCCATTGTATACTGGTTTGATATCACATCTTTTTGCAATGACTTTATGATATTATATTTAGGAACTTTGGCTTCAGCGTCATCTTCCTCATCTTCATTGTTATTGGACTCATTGCGGTCGTTCATAGGTCCCAATAAAAAGTCTTCTGACATAATTGATCTATTGTAGCCATTACCGAGTCCTTCTAAATTGTCAGTCTCGCCCATATCGTCATTATCTAATAAATTGAGACTGTTGGTGTTCGAACTAGGTTCATTAATCATATGTTCATAACCAACAGGATCGAGCTCCAAGTTAAGTTCACCACGTTCTGTAGCATCTTGCAGTTCTGCAAAAAGTTTATTGTTTATGAGGTAGTTAAAATAATGCAAAATTCTTGTTGCATCTTGGTAAATCAGTGTGTTCACATCATTGTAAACCCGAGCATTCAAAAAAACCAACTGAACATCTGTTATAAAGTCATACAATTGCTTGTATTTTCCGATTGTAATGTTGGTGGCTATAACATCCAATGAAATAGGATTTTGAATTATTTCATAGTACTCTGGCAAATCATCTTTATTAACCATTTCTCTGAAAGGTCCACATATCTTCATCTTACTATCAACACCTTTAGTAGGTCTATTAAATGCTTCTTCTATATCTTTATCAGTACAATCTAGCAACAGATCAAGGTATTTTGTTGCTCTCTTTTTCAATGAATCGTTTAATAAATAATTTCTATTCATATTCTTGGTCTTCAAAACTTCGGCCTCAATCAGATTAACAACCTGCTCAGAGTTTTTCACAATTAGGGTATCTTCCTCATTATATGATACACAATTCTTAGCGATCAACTCTACATCGAGCAAAAACGCCAAGTTTCCATCATTAGTTTCGTAATCTCTGGATTTGATTTCATTTATTGATATTGGTTTCTCTATCTTATAGTAATATTGAGGGTGAAACTTCCGGCTGGGTAATTTTATGAAGTCCTTCACTAAGTTCTTATGTGTTTCGATCAATGTGTCAAGCATGTAGCTTATGTAGTTATTAATCTTTGGTATATTCCACTCCTCCACAAACAGCTCATTCTCTGGATCTAAAGGAGATTCATAATCAACCCGTGGTAAAGATGCTTGAGTCCGAGGATGCTTACCTGGTGTGTATTTGGTATCAGTTTCGTGTTCTTCTTCTTCCTCGATCTTTCTTTTCTTAAATACCATCGTTTTAATAACAAATTTCTCCTTAACTAGGTTGTAGTAGCACTCCCAATAAAGTAATTAGTTACCTGCTTTATGCCAATGCCTTTATGTTAGCTGAACTGAAGACTAATGAAGCTGACTTGTAGAAAGCTTATTGGGGGTGCTTTTATTATGCAATTCGACCTGTATTCAACGCTAGCTGGTGTTAGGCCGATCGTCACATGTTATGAATATATGGATATTGGCTGTATGTAGTTTATATTTTATGTGATAAACGGGCCACTGTGTAGTTATATAGATATGTTACAAAATGCATGGATTCATTTGTGATTATGCTTAATATATTATCCTTTCTGTAGGTTCCGGTATTTGTGACGACAAAGATTGACGCAAAAACTGTGGGCCATTCTGCAACTAGTTTTGAACATGCTGCCTGTCAAGTGATGTCAGATTTCTACCATGATTAGAAGAAATTGTCCCTAGAATCCTATAGATTAACCACAAGATCTCCTGTAGGTCTTACTTCCAGTTCAGATTGCAATTGGTCAAATAGTACACTGTGTGCACTCCGAAGTTGTGTGACGGTGTATCTGGATGCTGAGTTAGCGTCAAGTGGGGTGTAAACTGCCGCTGTTGATTTGGCATCTATTTGGCTAGACCGCTGTGCTTCTTGCTCGCTTATATTTCCTTCAGAAGTATCGTTATTTGCAGTGCTTACATCCCTGCCGTGAGTCACTATTCCACTGTTGCTGATCATCGAAATGTCAATCAGCTTATCGTTCGTGTCACTTACTATATCCCGAAGTTGCTGTTCTCTAGCCATGAGTTTGTTCTCTTCCTCTCGTTTCAGCCTCTGTAGATCACTGTACTCTTCGAAATTGCCAGCTCCTTCACCACCATACCCTCTCTGATTCGACGCTATAAGGGGCTCTTCCTCCGGTTCCCGCTCTTTGCAACAACTCAGCAAAATACCCATCTTCTTAGCAAATCACTTAAATAAAAGTTTTTAGATTGTATGCGATCAACACTGTATACTATCTGCTTTCCCTACCAACAATTCTTATAGTTGCCCTCCATTAGACGTCTTTTCTATGATTTTTTGGATTTTCTGTCCTTGAAATTGTCAAAAACCGCAAAAGTCGAGGGAAGTTGAACAATAAAAGCTCTTGGAAGACTATAAAGAAATATCAATCTTTAGAACAGCTAATAAAAAGTTGCAGGTATTCTCTACGGTTGGTTAGAGTTACAGAAGAGTGTATTGATAGAAACGATGATTAGAAGCGGTTACTCTGCTGTCACTGGGAGACGGTTCTTGCATACCACCAAGGTGAATCAGGATTTCTTTTCCTGGTTTGCCAAGAAGAAACAGGAGACAAAAGTTAAGGCTAAGCCTGTTCAAGAGGTTATGGAAGCTGTGGAGCAAGGTAAAGTTGACTCCTTGGAGGAAACCACCAGTGCGAAAGTGAAGTTGGAGCTAATACCTGACAATTTCATTGGTATAACTAAACTGGAGCTGAAGAAACAAAGAGAGAAGGAGTTGTTCGAAACTATTGAGATTAATAAATGGCTTTCCGATAATAAAGTTAAGTCTTTGGAATCTTTGAATCGAATCATAGCCGAGGCGAGCAAGAACGCTGGTATTGACTCCGCCGAGGGAGCATTCACTGATATACAATCAAGGTTTGCTTTTGCGAAAAGCCTCCAGATCAAAACTGGTTATATTATACCTGATTATGAATTGACGATATTAAAGTCGCCTTCAGATATCCAAAGATACTTCATCGATAATATTTTCTCTGGAAAGTTGGCAAGATACAAGTCTTCAGAACCAGATGCCATTCATCTGACTCAAGATACTTATTCCGCACCCAATGTGAGAGTTGTAGACAATTCTGTACCAGTTAGAGAACGTAAACAGAAGCTAAAGACGCTGTTGAAAACGGTTAGAGATCTCGAAGAAGAACAAACAAGAAGAGTATTGGAAGAAGCAAGGAACAGTTGAGGATGGAAAACATTTGTAAATACTGTTTGCATTAGCCGCTTTTAGTCATGAGATTTCTCCAAAACATAAGACTTTCCAGTCCTGTTGCCATGTATATATTAATCATTTTTATCTCAAGTACATATCATAATTTAAAATATTAACTTTTGACATATTCTACAATACTTTATCTTAAATATTATGAATTTTATGTTTTGTCAGTGATGCAGCAACTTGAAAATGAAATATTGATATTGAAAGAATAAATAATAGAAAACATTTGAAATAGGATTATTACTTTTCTAATAAATATTAGTAGATACCACAAATGTGTAAAATAAGCTAATGCTTCCACTATGCAACGAGTTATTAGCCACCGTTACTGAATTCCCAGATAACAGTGATGTTAAACTAAGCTTTACACCGAACCAACCGGGCATTGACTCGAGATATTACACCGATGCAGACAAGGAGATTATTTGTTTCAAGAAAACATATCTACTTATTTTCAAAGAAGCACACGATTACTTCAGCTCAATTGATAGTGGTATGTAGTCAAGTTTTGTCAATGGTCAGTTTCATTATAAATGAATCTATTTTACTAACCAGAATTGAAAAGCTATTAGTCAATATATTGTTAACAATGACACTTACTTAGCAACTGTTGGGTTGCTTTTAACCACTCCCGAGAATAAGACCATCATTAATCTACATTATAAATGCTTACTCGAGCTTTGTGCTGATGATACTAAGGCACTACAACGAGAAGTTGTGTACTTGCAGAGACTTCTCAGTTGTACAAATAATCGTATTAACAAATCGTCATCATTGTGGTTACTGTATAAGAAGCTCTACATCCAATTCAATAAAACCATTACTTTCAATGTGAATACAACGCTAATCAAATCTGCAGAGAATCACTTTTCTAATTATTACGCATGGAATTTTGCAAGATGGTACTATATTAATACCACGATAGAAGAACGATCAAGCCTACTAACCAGGACAAGGTATTTTTGTAATACCCATTTCAAGGACTCTGCAGCTTGGTCTGCGTTTATGTTTATGTTATTACCAATTGATGATTCACATGAAAAATTCCTAGCTGAAAACTGCTTAACGGATAGTCTAGATCATAAGAGTCAGCCGTTGGAGCAAGAATTTGTGGAGAAGGAGGTCAGGAGTGTCATCAACCGTATAGATATATTGCAATGCCCTGAATGGTCCCCCTTTGCACTAGTGTTGGCAGCAACAAAGCATATGCGCGGCTGTCCTCTACATGACATATTTGTGAAATGGAAACAGGAAATTAATCAGTATGAGGCTCAGAACGATACAATAAAGTTCTTTTATAGGCAACCCATGTTCGACAAGAATGATACAAACATACTTAGTAGACAATTGTTCATGCATATAGCTTACAAAAAGACTTTGCTAGATAAACTCCTTATGTTTAACGAGGTGGTCTTATGATATTAACTTCCAATGGTCAAACTACTACAACAAGTGACCAACTTAAATTCTTTAATAAGCTATTAACTTCTTAATAATTATTATTAGTAATGCATTTAATATCTAGTGTGTATATGCTGCGATATAAGGAGACTCCATGCCTCTCAGAATATATATAAGCTCAGTAAGCTCTCAGGCAGAAGAAACAGTTGTAGCTTCACTTACTGCTGATTTACTTATTGTCTCAGCTTTTGATCTTTTAGCCGCTTCTTCGTCATATTTGGCTTCTTTTCTCTTCTTGCTCAATTTTTTTGTCGGCCTTTGTTCATCTTCACCAAAGACATCATCTGGAAGTTCATAAGACTTGAGATATCTGATAACCAATGAATAGACTTCCGGGTTTTGATATGATTCGTGGAAATTTCTACAAAGATTGAAAAATTCACCACAAGGAATGTGCATATCGATCTTTTCCTTCTTGTTTTCCACAGACACTCCTAAACCAACGTACATTGTTGTTATATGTACCTTCTTCTTACTCTTAACATCTTCATCATCCTTATTTTCATCAGTAACTTTTGTGAATTTTTCGAGTGCCTTTTCTGTAATGTGTGAACCGTGGTTGTTTAATATTGTCTTAGCATCTTGGTCATCTGTGTAACAATACGCTGCCTCAAAAGGTTTAAAAAAAGGGTGTGCTAGTTTAATGCCCGGAATCGTTTCCAATTTTAAAGTCAGTAATCTCAACTTACTTTCCACAAGACCGCTCCACTTCAAATGTTCTTCATCATCGCCTCTAGTAGCAGCTGTTATAGTTAAATAATATTTATACTGAAAGAAGAAATCATGTTTCGTGAAGAGGTCCGCCCACGTCTTTTTATATGCAAAAATATCATTAGTAACCTGGATACCCCTGTTCAGTTCTTTCAAGATAACGGCTTTGGTAGACTCTGTTATATTATGTGTAGCACACATTGATGGGTAAGCTGGTGTGATAACTGGCATACGATGAGATCTATCCTGCGCATAAATTTTTGGATTCCATACACGTACTTGCAAAGGACCATCTTCTATTGGCTTCAGGATAACAGGCTGCGGCCACTTCCATTCGGAAAGAATTTTGAAGAATCTGTTCAGTATCACGGCGCTACAAGCATTTGGATATAGTTGACATATTCTTGCGACGAGCATAGCCCATGCCACACCACCTGGGAAACCGAACACGTTAGCGTATATTGCTCTTCTTTGGGCCCATATTTTGATCGCCCTAAGGGCTATTCTGAAAACACTTGGTTTTGGGACCAGTTCTAATATTTCATCCGTAACTCTAGTACCGTTCAGTGCTCTCAAATCCTTCTCGTCCAAGTTTCTCAACAGTGCTTTGTCGTCCAAGGTCAAAGAAGGTTTTACTTGAGCGATATCCAGTTTCGCGCAGATTAAATCGATGGATATGCCGCTGAATTTCAGCTTGATGATCGGCACGAAGGCGTCCGGAACCGGGGCGATCTCGTCCAACTCCTCACGTTCTCGCAGCAGCGCGTCGAACACTGTGAAGAAGTCCTCTCTTGTGACATGTTTAGGCACCACGACCAATGTATCTATATCGCTGCCGGGACCATGCACACCGAGCCTGTAGGAACCGTAGGTGAAAATCTTCCCACCGGCGTCACGCGCCATACCATCGGACATATTCTTCTTCTTGGAGACCTCGTACACGAACTTCTCTGTCAACTCCTGCAGCGTTTTCAGCACTTTCACTCTGTTGGCGGTCTCTTGCTCGGACTCGAACGAGTTCTCTTTCTTCAACTCCTGGATCAGCTCATCGTTCAGCTTATTCTCTGCGGCAGTAGGCCCAGCAATGGACACAGGCCCGGTAATACCATACACCTTCTGATAATTCATCTATGTCTTTTAGGGCAAAATAGTTATAACTTCCCAGAATCACAAAACTGGGTTTTTCCAATTGGGAACTGTTTCTGCTATGCTAAGGAAGTGAATCAAAAGTAGTAATGGTAAATGCGTAACTTCCAACTAGATAGACTTCCTTCCCCACCCTTTGTAATTCTTATCTGGCCTCCAGTTGCCAATATAAGCCTTGAAACTTTAGTTTAGAGCAGTTAGTTCCACATAGTGTTGAATGCTAATGCGATTGCGATTGCGATTGCGATTGCGATTGCGAATGCGAATACGAATGCGAATGCGAGCGCAATGGGCGAACCCCGGGAGACCCGCGCGATCACTTTTTCCTCTTTAGAGTCGGGAAGGAGAAATTGTTGTAGTGTACGAGACTTGTATACGTGATATAACGTTATATGTGATATGTGATATATACATATACACGGAAAAGCATGTGATAAACGTACGTATACATTGATATAGTAATCACGTATAACGGTAATTTACTTACAAATCATGTGCCAAGAACAAGGAAATTTCGTGTATTGTAACAGAAGAAATAATTACCCGGACATAAAAGAAGAAGAAGAGCGCGCGCGCCCGTTCTGTACGCCAAAAAGAGAGAGAAGCTCGTGGTGGAACCGATTCTCGATTCTCGATTCTAGGTTTTCAGATTTCAGATTTTCACACCGCAGGCATTTTTTACTAGGCTTGGTGGTAGAAACGTCACCAAAAGCCCTGGGGGTGGATGGAGGGAGGCACTGCAAGCCTTGGGTTTCCTGATCCCTTCACAAGCGTGTAATTGAAGTATAAGTTAGAGGCACTGAGACAGGAACGCATTCCTTTTTAAGCGCTGGTACTAGATATCAAAAAAAGAGCTTTTACTCTCTGTGCTATACCATTAGAAGGGGGTATAATAATAAAAAACAGTCCAGTCCTTGGAAAATTCAGGATTTTCATTTAATACTTGATAATAACAATGGATGAACACTTGATTGCTACTATTAACAAGCTGCAGGATGCGCTGGCTCCACTTGGGGGTGGTTCTCAGTCTCCGATTGACTTGCCGCAGATTACCGTCGTTGGGTCGCAGTCCTCTGGTAAGTCCTCTGTCCTGGAGAACATTGTCGGTAGGGACTTCTTGCCCAGAGGTACTGGTATCGTGACCAGAAGGCCGCTGGTGCTGCAATTGATCAACAGGAGGTCTAAGAAGAGCGACAAGGAGGTGCAGAAGGCCTCTGACCAGCTGCTCGATCTGAATATGGACGACCACAGCAAGAAGGAAGACCCTGCAGGTAAGAAAGGCCAGTCTGAGGATAACGCCGAGGAGTGGGGTGAGTTTCTGCACTTACCAGACAAGAAGTTCTATAACTTCGACGAGATTAGAAACGAGATCGTCAGGGAGACCGATAAGCTGACCGGTACCAACTTGGGTATCTCCCCTATCCCAATCAACCTGAGAATTTACTCGCCACATGTGTTGACATTGACGTTGGTTGACTTGCCAGGTCTGACCAAGGTCCCAGTGGGTGACCAGCCTCCTGACATCGAAAAGCAGATCAAGGATATGCTGCTGAAATATATCTCCAAGCCCAACGCCATCATCTTATCCGTCAATGCTGCAAACACTGATTTGGCTAACAGTGACGGTTTGAAATTGGCTAGAGAGGTTGATCCAGAAGGTACGAGAACCATTGGTGTTCTGACCAAAGTTGATCTGATGGATAAAGGTACAGATGTGATCGATATTTTGGCCGGTAGAGTTATCCCACTGAGATATGGTTACATCCCAGTCATTAACAGAGGTCAAAAGGACATCGAACACAAGAAAACCATCAGAGCAGCACTACAGGACGAGAAGAAATTCTTCGAGGAACATCCTTCCTACAGCTCTAAGGCACATTACTGTGGTACTCCATACTTGGCCAAGAAGCTAAACTCTATTCTTTTGCACCACATTAGACAAACATTGCCTGATATCAAAAACAAGATTGAGAGCACTTTGAAGAAATACGTTAACGAATTAGAGAGTCTAGGTCCAGAGACCATGGACTCTGCAAGTTCTATCGTTTTGAGTATGATCACTGATTTCTCCAACGAGTACACTGGTATACTAGATGGTGAAGCCAAGGAGTTGACCAGTCAGGAACTATCTGGTGGTGCCAGAATCTCATTTGTATTCCATGAGATATTCAAGAATGGTGTGGACTCTTTGGACCCATTTGACCAAATCAAGGACTCAGACATCAGAACCATCATGTACAATAGTTCAGGTTCTGCCCCATCACTGTTCGTTGGTACTGAGGCCTTTGAAGTGTTAGTGAAACAACAGATCAGAAGATTCGAAGAGCCATCACTACGTCTAGTGACTTTGGTGTTTGACGAATTGGTGCGTATGTTGAAGCAGATCATCTCTCAACCTAAATATGCCAGATACCCAGCCCTAAGAGAAGCAATCTCCACACAATTCATCGATTACTTGAAGGAGGCCATCGTGCCAACCAATGAGTTTGTGCAAGACATCATCAAGTCTGAGCAAACGTATATCAACACTGCCCACCCAGACTTGCTAAAGGGTTCTCAAGCCATGTCGATGGTCGAGGAGAAGTTGCACCCACGCCCAACTGCCGTTGACCCCAAGACCGGCAAACCGTTGCCAAACCAACCTCCAGCCAAGCCAATGCCTGCTGTAGAAGAGAAGTCTGGCTTTTTCGGCGGGTTCTTCTCCACCAAGAACAAGAAGAAGCTTGCTGCGCTGGAGTCACCACCTCCAGTGTTGAAAGCCACTGGCCAAATGACCGAGAGGGAGACCATGGAGACCGAAGTGATCAAGCTACTGATAAACAGTTACTTCAACATCGTCAAGAGAACCATCGCGGACTTGGTCCCTAAGGCACTAATGCTGAAGCTGATCGTCAAGAGTAAGAACGACATGCAGAAGGTGCTGCTGCAGAAGCTATACGGCAACCAGGACATCGACGAGCTGACAAAGGAGAACGACATCACCATCCAGAGAAGAAAGGAGTGCCAGAGAATGATCGAAATCCTGAAGAACGCAAGCCAAATCGTCACCTCCGTCTGATGTCCAACCGCTCTCACACACAGATTAGCACTATCCTGTCCTTTATATAAAAAGTTTATTAGAGAAGTAAAAAAGATAGCACAACTATAAACTGCAACTTGTCCCTTGCTCCGCAACATATGCTAAAACGTCTCCTACATACAGCAATTTGGCTATATCACAGGTGAACAAGGAATCTCCACGTGACATAGAACTGTGGTTTTGATTTTTCGATTTCTTTTGGAACCGAAGGAAGACACACCACGTGATTACTACCATCTAATGCTTAATACAGTCTTCTATCACACAGTCAGACTAATAGTGCGCATAGCCCCAGAGTGGCTTGCGAAAGTGCGTCGTAGTGTATATTTGCTATTGCAGCTTCCTATGGGGATGGGGGGAAGCCACAGATGCTGATGTTATGTCTCTCGGCGAGCGGTGGGTTCTTGAGTTTCTGGTCGAACGAGTCTGGTCAAAACCAGCTTCTGGGAACACAGTTATCAAGACTAGTCCCATCCACAGTTTGGTTCCTACTAGTATAAATAGCACAGGCATTAATGGCGGACCGTCTCTTCTTGTTCTAAGCTGTAAAGCTATTTAGAATTTGTAGTAGTTTATGACAGAACAGTAGTACACTGAGTGGAGAGAGGACAACCGAGAACGCGATGACTGTTACTAAGGCTACGAATATTACTTGGCATGCTAACTTGAGTTACGACGAGCGGAAGGCGTTGAGGAAGCAGGACGGGTGTACCGTTTGGCTGACTGGTCTGAGTGCGTCCGGTAAGAGTACCATAGCGTGTGCTCTGGAGCAATTGCTTTTGCAGAAAGGGTTGTCTGCGTACAGGCTGGACGGTGACAATATCAGGTTTGGCTTGAACAAGGACCTGGGGTTCTCTGAGGCGGACCGTAACGAGAACATCAGGAGAATCAGCGAGGTGTCCAAGTTGTTTGCTGACTCATGCACCATATCGATCACATCTTTCATCTCGCCATACCGCACAGACAGAGACAAAGCAAGAGAACTGCACAAAGAGGCGGGTCTCAGATTCATCGAAGTGTTTGTAGACGTCCCATTGGAAGTCGCCGAGCAAAGAGACCCAAAGGGCCTGTACAAGAAGGCCAGACAGGGCATCATCAAGGATTTCACCGGTATCTCTGCGCCATATGAGGAGCCGGCCTCACCAGAACTGCACTTGAGAACCAACGAGAAGTCCATCGAGGAATGCGCTGCCATCATTTATGATTACTTGACAAAGGAAAAAGTCATCCCAGACAACACCATATAATAATGTACAAATGGAATTCTTAGAATAATAGGCCTAGACACACTTTCCAGTTACTTTTAACTCCCCACAATTTGCACGATACTTTATTTTATATAGAATATTGAACGACCATAGTGGACATCGCAATTCGATGTTTATATTTATAGCTTAATACTTGTTTCAATAGTTAATATGAGAGAGAATCACAGTCATAGCAGCATGGTATGGCAATTCGCAGTGAAAGATATCGCCTCGCTACTTTCGGATAGCCTGAAACTAAGAAGCAACTGCACGAACGCATAGCCAAGACGATCATTTTGACAGTTTTCCATTGCTTTGTGACAATCCTCGAGAGATTTGACCAGCGAAGTGATTTACCTCAGATATTGTCCTGCTGACGTATCAAGGGTTCTTTGTCACTTGGAACTTTTGCTGGGTCCCTTTGTTGGATCGTCGAGGTCGAACAGTAATGGCAGCATGGGGTGGTCCTTCCAACATATGATGCATATATATATGTGACAATAGCAAGAGGTTCTCGACTACTGGATTCTAGGTTGTAGAAATTGAGTTTTCTGCGAATAGGCACCTACATATCAAGAAAGAAAGGTACCCTTTTTGAACAATTGAGTACAAATAGAACAACTGAAAAAAAATGAAGTTCTTGCATATTGGTTTGATGACGCTTATGGCTGGTTTCAGCAATGTGTTGGCTCAAGAAGAAGCCAACGCTGAGGATGTGATGGTCAACATCGAAGGCCAGGACATGACCATGGAAGAGGCCGAAGCCTATATGGCTGCTAAGGAGAAAATGGGGGGTGCCCAGCAGCAGAGGGAGATGATCAACTTGCAAGTCAACTACGACTTGCTGGAGGAACCATTTGCCGATTTGCAGGACTTCATAGTATTTGAAGTTGGTGAAACTGCCACTTTGAACTACACAATCCATAACCTGGACCAGGAGGAGACCTACAGTATCGTCGGTGTTTCCGGTGCTGTCTTGTCTGAGGTAGATCAAAGAAACGTTGCAAACTTGACCGAGACTAATATCACTGAAATTGTGTTGGCTCCAAATGCAACTGGCACTCTAAGACACAAGATCGACATGAACTTGACTGAGGGGAGATACTACATTTTGCCATTGCTGCACGTCAAGGACAAGAATGAAGTCAAGAGAGTCATGTCCAACCCATTCAAGTTGGACTTGATCAACCAATCCATCTCTATCTTTGACCCAAGCTTCTTGTCCATCATCGCCGTCCTCATCGCTTTGGTTGGTGGTACTGTATACCTCTACTCCAACGTCGTCGCTCCACCAAAGAAGATTAAGAAGAAGGAAGCAATCCCAGCCAAGATTGACGAATCCTGGTTGCCAGATGTTCACAAGAAATAAGTTTTCACAAGCTTATAACTTTTTGACTACCTTTTCAGGCAACATTGGAGAGGATACTATATTGTATCAGACTCACTAGTCCCATGAAGATAGCCCTCTCTGGACTACTACAAGAGAATGGCTAGGATAAGGTGTGGATGTTTATATAATGAATCAAGGTCCTCATCATTAGTCTATATTGTAAGTAATATTTAATTTAATAAAATCCAATTTTCCATGTAATAGCAAGCTGTTACAAACAAACTAAATCAAGTGCCAAAAACTATAGCTAACAAAAATTCAGACAGTCATACTAACCACCTCTAAGCTTTTCAACACCACTACAGCTTCCTACAGCCAGCTCTACTTCAACATATCAAGTAATATAATATAAAGCACAGCAATTGCTGGGAAGCCACTTCGATATTAGTGCCAATCATTACATAATTAGCAACGAGACAACAAAGTCGCCCTCTCTGAATGAAACTTGGGAACAGCAAAGGCTGCCAACGTCAATCACCAGTGGGAATCACAATTCAATGAATGCAAGCCTTTCCTTGGGTACAGTAGCCATAAAGTAGATTATAGTTTCATATTTAGTGGTTCCAATTCCAATTACCCAGAAGCAATTGAACCGATCGGAACACATTCCTGTCTAATTTGAGAGCTTTCTACAGTGCTGAAAAATAAACCCAACGAGAACTGTACTTTCAAAAGGTGAAGGCAAACTCATTAGAATCGAGACAGTTAAAAAATAGAGAACTTATTTCATTTCCCTTTTTTTCATACACAGTCTCAATTGTTCGATCTTTGAAAGAGAAGTTGTATACTTTGAAAGATTTTTGACATGAAACTACTGTTCATTAACCTGTTTCTGGCCCTTTTATCCACCTTGGCAAGAGCTGCCAGTATTAACGGTGGACGTACCTTAGTGGTTTACGATCAACGTCAAAATGATATAGAGAACTATTCTGATTATTTGGATAGTCTAAAAGGTCATCAATTGACCGTTGATGTCATCGAAATCAGTGATAAATCCGTTAATGTGGAGCTATTTGACGCCGGTGAGAAGAAATATGATCACTTGATAGTTTTCCCAGCTACCACTAAGAGTCTGAATAAGCGTCTATCCATGAACCATCTTTTGAACTTCTACGAAAATGGCGGTAATATCATGACTCTGTATTCTCCAAAGTCAGCCACCGAGGCCATTCGTCTATTTTGGGCTCAATTGGGTGTACACTTACCAGCAAAGGGTTATGCCACCGTTGATAACTTCCAAGATGATTCCCAAGCTTTGAGATTACCACTTGTCTCTGTCAATAAGGAAGTCTACCAATCTACGTCTGCCGAGGAAGTCATTTTTGGAGAAAGTACAACTGCATTGCTAGAAGGTAACGAATTGGTTATTCCAGTTATTCCAGCTGGTAGAAAATCTTATGTTATCAATGCAAAGGACGATATTTGGTCTACTGGCCCTCAAGGTTTTTCTGTAGTCGGTCATCAAAACTATAAAAATGCTCGCTCCTTGTGGATTGGTAGCAGCGACGCTTTCCTAAATGAGAATTTTGATACCAATGCTAAATTCTTGAATGAAATAACCAGATGGGTTTTCGGTGAGAAGGCCGTCATTAAAACAAGCAAAGTAACCCACTCACATGTGAATGGATTGACGTATGATGAAAAGCCTTACAAAGTGACTGATGAGATCGTTTACGAGATCTCCTTTAGTGAATGGAACGGTGAGAAATGGGTCCCATTTGAGAGAGAAGATATTCAATTTGAACTAAGACAAGTAGACCCATACTACCGTATAACTATGGAACCAATCAATAGAACAAACGATTCCATTATCTACACCACAGGCGTATTTAAACTACCAGACCGTCACGGTATGTTTACCTTCTTAACTGACTACAAGAGACCTGGTTTGTCTTTTGTGCACGAATCTGATGTCAGAGCTATCCGTCATCTAGCTAACGATGAATATCCAAGAAGTTGGACTATTTCCAACTCTTGGGTCTATCTAAGTGCAATCTACGGTACTATGCTAGTTTGGATTGCCTTCGTAGTACTATTTGTAGTCTCCTCGAAGAAAGACACCACTGTGTCTGTCGAGAAAAAGACTGAATGAGTTAATGCTAGAGCTATTTGACATTATGCAATACTTTGTCGAGTACGAACAGTGTTATTATCGTGTATAAATCAATATAAATACATTTAAATTTACCGTTAAACCCTAAGGAAATTTTAGATACTTATTTGACCATGGCTGTCGATATGTATTCAAAAAGTGAAATATTTGAATGTACCTATTAAAGTTTTTGTATAATTATAGAATAAAGTATGCAGACAATTGGTGGGAAAACTCCAATTGTGAAATTGTAATTTAGAATTCAGGTTTATCTATTGGTTATTATTGCTTAACAACTTGAATCTTGTTGTCCTTCTTCCATTTTTCGAATTCCTCAGCAGTTTTTATTAGTTCCGCCTTCATCTTTTCAATGGCTTCTTCTAGATTGGCCCTTTTTGTACTTAGGATCGGAATGGTAGTCTTCACATCAGTCTCCACTAGAGCACTGTTTATCATTCTATAACACTTCCTGTTTTCATCTGTTTTCTTCAAAGTCGACAAAACAACATCATGTTCATCTTTGTCATGTCCCAACTCTATTATCTTGGCTTGAAGCGTCTCTAGAGTTTGCTTGTAGTCATTGTATTTTATCTGAAATGCATTTGTCCTTTGATCCATTTTTCTTTTTGAAACTGCTATCGATTACCTTGCTGAGTTTACTGCTACCAATTAATCTATCTAAAGTCAAAGCAACTTGCTCTTTCTAATCTGTAGTTATCTTATTAGCAATACCATATTTCATATCTCGAAGTCTAAATAAGTTACAATACTGGTCTTTATTATTGCCAATTTTCATTTTTTTTCACTGAAAAATGTCATAACAATTTTGGATCATCGAGTCAGCCCAGGCACAATAATGGGGGCATTAAGAAGTTAAAAACACGATTGATACCAAGTCCATTGTAGTTGCATGCATATAGTCTCGGAACAACTGCTACTTAAGGATTGCCATTACTTCCATCCACAAATTTAGAGCTCAGACATATATATTGAACATTAAACAGTCCTTCTCACATAGAACAGTCTAGTTGAACCTCAAAGTAGAATACAGATAGATATCAGCATTTGGAAGGTGGAAAGACATGGACAATAAACCACTTATCACCGTAGCTGAAGCGTCTGAATATAAAGAGCTTTTAGCTTTGGAAAAGCTACCTCAATCAAGTCAACTTTCATACAAGGCTATATTCAAGTCGGTATCAAGTGAATGGGAACAAGTGAAAACTGATATCACCCATGTTAATGAGAATATATTGAAGGATATAAATGAAGAGATAAAACAAACTGACCAGATAGAAAAAAAACTTAAATCTTCATTCAAATCTATAAATCAGCATTACCACAAATTATTGAAACACAGGAGAAACAGACAGAATGATGAAGGTACTTCAGATTTATTTCTAAAGTATAAAAATGACGTAAATGAACTTGCTAGTAATATCGAAACAATAGAAAATGGTCTAGATATGGTAATTCAAAATATGATAAGCTTTGATTCCACGTCTTCTTTGGACGGCGACAGTCTTTTTAATAGCAGCATAATCACAAAGCGACATTATCCATTGCTATATGATCTTATTCACAAAAATTACAATAAAGGTCAAAATAGTGACAAAACTAGTAAGGATAACTCGAAAATAACGACTGATGTCACATTACCTGCATCCGATGAGGACAATTCACCCGACATAGAAGAACAACAATCGAAATTGTCATCTCTAAGCTTTAGCATTGAAAAGGCACAAAATCCTATTCCAGTTGATAAAGCCAAAAACACCGACAATAGCTCAAGATCAATAATAAACTCGAATGTAAAAATAAAAAACCCAACACTGATATTACCAATGATAAAACAACGGGCACAACCGTCAGTTGCACTTGACGCCAAGCCAGTAATAGCAAGAGATTCTTACAAAGCAGATACTAAATCAATAATAGCACCAGAAATAACTTAAATTATAGATCCTCTACTAATGAAATTATTATGAAAGTTAGTCATTGTATCTAATACTAATTAATATCTATATACACAATAATGGCTATGTTAGTAATATTTACCGTCTTTTTGAATCCCATTGGATACACTAGCTGGCCTTTTCGTCAACTTCAGAATTCTTTTCAAGTTCCACAGCAGAGCAATCAGAACTAGTATGGTAATATAACCAAATACACCATATTGGTGTATCGTATCCATGAATTTCAATGGTTCAGGGAATGGCGAGCCTAGCAATCTACCTGCAAATTTGGTGTCCGCGGGAATACTAAATTGTGCAGATAATAGAGCATGCAGTATTTTATTCGTGTTCGTAACTGATATTGACTCTCCATCATTGTAACTATTGTAAACATATCCAGAAGCCCTATCAATGATAATCACGTCACCAATTTCATATTGCCTACTTGAACTAACAAGACCATTTCTTGTTGCAAAGGATTTTGCTTCGGAAATGTCCAGAAATGTAGTAATCAAACCTGCTTTACGTTTATCTCTTAATTTTCCAATCGCTATTTTCCTTTGTTCCTGTCCTTCAGGCAGAGAATTTTGCCTCAAATACCAATTATCCACTTCAATCTCATAAATATTCTGAAGTTCATGGTATTTTTGCAGTTTGGAATCAATTTCTTTATCAACACCTATTAATGATGTATCAACTAGCTCGGTTAATATAAACCTATGATTGCTTTTATCATAGTTCATTAGCTTACTAAATTTCCAAGAAGTAATGTCGGTCAATAAAGGAATATTAAATAAGTTAAGCCACTTTTGAACACCTTTAGTGAATTTATCATTAGACAAGGATTTTTTCACAGGAAAAATAGATGTTTTTATTTGACCCTTTTGAATATAGTAAATGGCAGGTAAATTTGTGGATAGCTTCAGTTGAATTAGATCTTTGAATGTGTATTCTTTGTCATTGTAATATTTCCCATAGAAATTTTCTAGCTCTGGCCCCATTGCGGCGTAAAAATCTTCTACATTAGCCTTATAAAGTGTAGTACGTTCTGCGTTACTCACAACTTCAATTAGACTATCCAGAAGCTGATCATCACTTTCATCTAATCTATCATTGACGTATATAACAAAGGACTCCAAATCTGTAGATTCTGGTTCGAAATAGCTAGTAACATCAATTACTGGGTAATTACTAATATAATTTGAGTTGAAATCTGGTACCTTTGCATTTTCAACTCCTCTAATTGCAAAATCCTTGACCTTTAAATAGTCAGTAAAGTATTCTTCATTGTATCTAATGACCTTATTCTTGGAATGTGGTCTACCAGGTACGAGCAGGGCAACTTTGGCCATCCTATCACCTCTATGGTTCTTAATCTCTGTCAAATCTTTATAACCCATTGCTTTACATAGATTCACTGCACTTTCACAATTCACATGTGCAGTCTTAATGTTTTTCTCATCTAAGGTATTTGATAGCAGATTCCAAGATCTTTGGAATGGCAAACATTCATAACAATTTTCAAAATCAATATCATCATCTGTGCTGATCAATTGTTTTGTTGGCCAAAAGGATATTAGATATGGATGGTTAAGGTTTGGATCATTCAGCAATTCGTTAAAGGCTAATTCTGTTAATGCCAGACTTTTATCTTTCTGACCTTTTTCCTGGAAATTCGTCTTATCCTTTGAGGCCTGCTTCACAAATTTTAAGAACTCATTAACAGTCTTCTTATCATCCTCGGGATAGTATTTGATGAAGCCAGAAGGCCCATACAACCTAAAGCTAGGGAAATAGTCGATCTTCTCATCATAGCATAGATCACCATTTTCTATACAATTAACTCTATCCAGTGTGACGTTATAATTAGCCAGTAAATTTATCTCTTGGGCTTTCTCCCAGGTCTTTCTCCAAGTCGGAGCCAAATGATTACAATACGAACAATAAGGACTATAAAACTCTATTAGATGAAGGTTTCCATCCTTTATCAGTGAATAAAAGTCATTGCTCGATAGAGGGTCTGGGTATATTTCCTCACTGTAGACTCGTACTATTGTGAATAGTATTATAAATAATTGGAAAAATATGTTCTGCATTTTAAAAGAAACTCAATAATCAAAATTAGTGTAAGTGCCCTTAGTTAATGGAGGCATCAAAAACTGATCCCTTATTTGGTATTCAAATTGAAAGAGCAACTTATATTTGGTAGCAACAGCAATTGATAATCTTACTAATTCCAGACAGGTTAATTATTAACGCCTCTGCTGCTCCTTATGGTCTGCAGAATATAATTCCATACACTAACCAAGAATAAGTATTGTTTAGAATGTTGTGATTTGCTTGTTATTACGGTTAAAAGAAAATTATAGGAGTATTTGTGTGGGACACATTCAATATAGTAACCCTATTCTGTACCCTATTAAAATGATAATACCCTAATCTCAAAACAGAAAAGGAGCCGTAGCTAGCCCTATTGCTTATGTAGAGGATGCTCATATTCACGTGATAATGATGTATCCAATGACTATAGCAGATTGACAAACCGAAAGAACCCCAGAACAGTTACCTACGCGTTTTCACTTTTCCTGGTTTATTTACTTTCCTAACAGCTCTCTCTACCTGCTTTTCTGACAGATCATTTTTGCTGATATCGGAAGTATATGTGCACGTTTTGCATGTTCCTTACATTTTTGAGGAGAATGACAGGGAGCAATTTTGCACAGATATTCCTATGGAGAGAGGGTCTACAATAAGCTGGAAGGGCCAAAAGGTGCCTCATGTGAACCCCGAAAGGTGCAGAAAAACGTTGTGGGCTCACTTTTTCATTTTTGTTGGGATTGGGTTGCAAAACGTAGAGATGAGTGTTCTCAAAAGGGTAATCTGGTAGAAGTGCCTACAGAGAAAAAAATAGCAGGTATAGAGAAATTCTTCTTTTTTGAGAATTGGCGTAGGGAGTTCTCTTTGCCGCTAGCGTTGCTGCTCTGATTGGGTTGCCTTTCAAAATACTATTATGTAATACTAACAAAAATTATGAATAACGAAGATCCGCTAATTACGTAATCATTTTATTATCTCTCCATTTTTCCTTCGTATCAGCAATAATACGGTGGAGTCATGTAATGATCGAAGCTGCCACTTATCGATATATGAGAATTTCGATATACTTGAATTTCACGGTTATTCAGACATTAATGATAAGAGAATATTGTGGTAGTTCAGTTGAAGGGACTAATCTTATCCTAATGATGCTGTTAAATCCCCTCGTTTGTTCATTGCTAATTCCAGGGCTATACATTGATATTCCCAGTATCGCTGGCTTAGTATGACTGTTTTTTTGTATTTTCGTGAATTATATACTGTTGAAACTATTAATTACATAAATTGATTCTGTACAGAGCAAAAAATTGAATATTCAAATTCAGATTAATTCTAACAGATAACTACTACAGATTTCAAACTCAAATGACAGTGCAAAAGCAAATTTAAAAATTTTCAAGCATTGTTAGATCGTATCCAGGATTATGGTTAGCATTTTCCATTTTAAAATTCTTGTACTTAATTGTTTTCATACAAAAGAGCGAACTAAAAATGTTCATGCTACTTTAAAATGAGCCATTATATACCTCGTCTTCATCCTTAAGATGTTTAAAAATAACTTGATTTATACCTGGTATGCACATATAGCTTGACATATTTGTAATTCATGCTAAATTGTGTAGTCTTAGTATTTAGCTTGGAGAAGACATAACATGGTCTCCACAACTAATAAATTAAGATCTATTTTCGTTAGGAACTTGCCCCTGGTGATATTGATACCCTCTATCAATTGTTGCATGAGAGAAATTATTGACTTGTAAAGATGAAGGCCCTTTGACAGAAGTTAGTGTGCTAGGCGTTGTTGCTGCAGTACTCGGCACAATCATCGAAGACGAGTGCGTGGGACCTGAACTCACATATGGAAGTACATTCGGGGTTGGTGCCGAATTTTTATTCCTATTCTCATGGTGACAAGCCTGTATCTTTGTCAAGATGTTACTTTTTACTTTTACTCTACAGCTATTATTTCTGTTGAATTCTATAAAGGGTGCGCGAGTTGTTCTTCAAGCATTCAGAGCGATGAGCTCTCCTCTATTATTTGCAAATTATTTTTGAGTCCTTTTTTTTTATTGATTTGTACGCACCTTTCTGTGGATTACCATTGTTGAAAAGTCTTTAAGGGTCCGGGCTTTGCGAACAAGCACGTAATAAGAAAAGTCATCGGTAGTCCCGATGACTACCGTTTCTATATAAGAGAATGATGGATGGGTAGAGGCTCCCCCATCCAGTTGAGCGTAGATCTATCCACTTTCTTGCACTTCAAAAGTATTTGCTAATGATCAAAAGTTTACATGACTATTGGGTTTATCTAGCTGATACTTTTACATATAAAGGATTTTTGCGATGACCGCTGACTTAGTTACTTGCAATACCGAAATACTCAAGTCTTTAGTATCACAAGTGTTCGAGACTAGCATCAAGAAGCAGTACTGGGTCTTGACGCTATGCAAAGTGTCTCAATTGCTGGGACAAGCTGCGAAATATCTGGATAAGACAGAAACGCTCGGCCAGGAGAAGCTATTGGAGTCCTCATACATGAACTACGCTGCTGGATGCTTCTACATATACTTGTTAGTTCCAAATGCAAACCAATTTCAGCTGGAGGACACTGAATATGGCACCTACTTGCAACTTAAAAACAATTACCTAGTGAAAGGTGAAGGTGATTTGACATTTCAATACCTGTTGGACAGGGTTAGAGAGAAATGTAGAGCCAGCCAAACATTAGAAATGAATAAAAATAGAAACTCAGGAAACTTTAGTGTAAAGCTAAGTCAAAAGGCGAATTCATGTTGCGATCTTTCTACAGTGGAGGATAAATCGCAAAATACAAGTACTGATTCCTCAGGCTCTTCATTAGAGTGTTCAGATTCGAAATCTGCTCTAGCAAAATCGCCCATAGATATCGATCATGATTCTAAACAGTATACATTACCCATTATCATTAACGCTATAACAGAAGAACAAAAGTTATCTGTCTTTGGTATTCGAAATCTGGGGAACACCTGTTACATGAATAGCATGTTACAATGTCTGTTTGGCAGCACACAATTTCGAGACCTATTCCTCACTGATAAATTTGAGATGTTCAAAGCAGAGACAAACTCTGAATCCTTATCAATTGCGAATGATTTAAGTCTGCTATTTAAGAAAATGTACCAAAACGGCGGCTGTGCCATCATACCGAAGTCCTTTATGGAAACATGCAAAAGACTAAGACCTGATTTCAAAATACCTCATTGTCAACAAGATACACAAGAATTCTTGATGTTTGTGTTAGAGAGATTACGAGTAGAACTTGCTAACACTTCTGCAACCGTTAAAGACCGTTCCCTTATAGCGTCAAGAAGCAACAATCGTTATTTGAAAAAAAATAAGAATTATCTGCGTTGGTACAATGAAATGATTAGTAGGAATAATTTATCGCCAATTGATCTTTTATTTAGAGGTGATGTTGAGAGTAAGCTAATCTGTAAACACTGTAACGAATCAGCTAGTACTTTCTCCTCTTTTTATATCCTGTCTTTAAACATACCCAAGGAAAAATCTTCACTGTTCTTCAAGTCAAAAACCATAAGGCTTGAGGACTGTATAAACCTGTTCACAAGAAAAGAAATATTAACTGGTGAAAATTCATGGGCCTGTCCTAGTTGCGAGACGAAAGCTAGATACAACGTTATAGATAATGATAAGACGTATCAACAAAAGCACACAAATATTGGAAAACACTCCAAACTTCCCAGATTTTTTTCTCATATTGAAGCAGGTAAAACCGAGAGAAATTCCGGCGCTAATAAAATCTCTCAATTGAAATATGATAATTTAGAAAATGAACAAAGACACAGACAACAAAAAAAATCAGAAACAATATTGTCTGTAAGCTTTGTTTCTTTGCCCCCAATATTGGTGATCCATTTATCTCGATTTTGCTATGATATTTCAAAAAAAAATACATCAAATATATCATATCCAATGAGCCTGACAGTAGAAACGTTAGATAATAGTTCAGTAACTTATAGACTTTATGGAACTATAAACCATATAGGTAGTCCTAGAGGTGGGCACTACACAGCATTGGTAAATAAGGAAAAAAATCATTTTACAGACTTAGAATTGCAGAAGTGGGTTGAGTTTGATGACGATTTGGTTTTTAACCGTACAGACTTTTTCAAATCAAAAACTGAAATAAACTCCATAACAAATAATGATGCATATGTATTATTTTATGAGCGCATTTAATAAAATAGTATTGAACTTAGTAGAATATTGTTACAGGAAATATATATAATCTAGGTCGGAGCTCCTAAATTTTCTTTGCCTCTATAAAACAATGTACGTAAAAATAATGGCAGGATGTCATAAATTGGTGCCACAGAATTTTTGTTGCGCGAATAATCTTTTAGATCTAATTTCTCAATCACTTAGTTGGTACAAATTAATCTTCCTTTCCCCATTTCACTACATAATGCAAAAACAAATCTAGTAGTAAACGTTCTTATTTCTTTTTCGTGAGCCTTTCTTTTCATGTTTTCATCATCACTGACTAGTACAAAAAATCTTGAATCGTTGTCAACAGGATTCTGTACAAATGGTTGCAAGAACTTCTTTTGAGCTTTACTTATTGATTCGATAACAAATTCATCCACATGGGATCTCCATGTTATCTGCTCTTCGAATTCTAAATGCTCTTCGATATGTGTGGCAATATTTCCAGTAAATCTTAACGGAATAACCTTGCCATCACTATATAGCTGTCTTATTATAATAATTGCTCTAGCAGCGGCCTCCATTACATTTTCGTCCTTAGATTTTCGCAAAAAGCGCAATTCCTGGAAAGTTGTCAAACAAATTGAAAAGACCAAAAAGCTGTTGCTTGCAAGCTTATAAATATGCGCAGAGTGTCTGAGCCAAGAAGTAGCATCTAATACAAAGGAAGTCGTTTCCAGATTCAATCCATCTAATAAGGAGGTTGAATTTTCTTCTTCATTAGTGAATACAGAAAATATATTTTCCTCAACATCTTGTGATTGGAAAGATCTACCTGGTGAGCTGCCAGCAACACTATTTTCTGGTGAGGCAGCAGATTTAGGTACTATCTCCTGAGCAGAATACCACGATGTATAGTTTGCTGCACTTCTTAATTCACCATTTTTATCAAAATTTTGAAGTTCTGGGGCAATTCTTTTATAACCGGTATATTCAAATATGTTTTCATTCTCTTGAAGGCTCATTGGTGGTGTTGCGTCCATTGTAATGTTAACTTCATTGGGCATTTCAGTCATTTCTATGATCGCCCCAAGACAGTTTTCAATTTCAACTTGGACGGTATTACCATTTAACAAGTGTTGTTCGATCTTGAAGGAAAATGAGCCTAAAATGTGATTTAACTCAACGTCATCACGTCTACAATAGACAGGAGCGGTATGACTTAGCGTTATTCCAATGTCAAACGTTTCTGCGATCTTCTTGAACAGAAAAATTATTCGCAATGCCCTTTTCCAGAACTTTTCCCCATTTTCGTCTTTTGAATCGAAAACAATTCCATCTATTGGGGAATCAAAAAATAAATGATCAGATACACCAATCTTTTCATAGCTGTTTGTATCAGTGTTGCTCTTATCGGTAATAGCATCAAACCAAAGTGTACCCCAACATTTCCAAACCTCGGGTAACTCTTCATTGTTGTTAAACTTAGTCAAAAGTTCTTGTAGATCCATTGAGTCCAGTTCTTCACTAATCGAACTTATCAAAGTAGAATAGTATGAGTTATCTAATGCATATGCAATCAGGACATTTAAAAAACTCACAATACTATTCAATGGTAGTAATCTCCGCATAAATGAGCTCCAGAAATACCTGCTCTCTTCATCTACCAAAGTTTCCGATTTCAAACAGACTGATATGATAAAATATGTCCACACCATCAAATGTGGTAAAGCAACTACAAAAGGCCCATGCAAAAATTTTCTTAAAACAATAACGCCGCATTGAACAGCAGTTAAATTAAGATATGAGAGAGATTTTAGCCAGATGTCATATCTTGGAGGTGGGAGGTATGGATGTTGCATAGACTCCAAATTGCTGAAATATTGATCTGAGGAGATCAATGAATCTGTTGAAATATTGTCTAAACTCATCACAGATTCATTAGAAGTTGGTTCACCACTGCTTTTAGTTTTCTTCCGATCTTTTTTATCCTTCTTCTCTTTCAGGAATTTAGGCAAATCAAAGAGTAAAGCAAAAGGATTTTTTGAATCACCGAAACCTACAGTTTGGAGTATATGTGATTCAGCAAATGCAGGAGCATGCCTAAAAAAATATTTCAGGTTCTCCGGATTCTGTAAAAATATATCTCGTGGTTGAAAAATGTTCAAATCATGCAGATCTGTACCAAATTTATGCTCAAAGTATGTCATTACAACTTTTTGAAGATTCTCGTTGCCTATAAAATTAGGAAGCAGCATCACCTCACTATGTTTCAAATACTCAATTAGCTGCGAATTTCTTGTATTATTGCTACCTCTTTCAATGAATGCACGTTGATAAATATTGTCGATAACCAACTGCATATACTGAGGAGATGGTATAAAGGTATCTTGACAGAATACACTTTTCCCTAAATTCACGAAAGCCTCTAATGTATTTTGTTGTATTGTAGACATATGATAATATAATTTTCCGTATCCATATGTGTACTTTAGGGCTTGGTTATACCAGTATTCCGAACTTAGCTTCCAATCAATGAATCCTGATGGATATAGTGCTATTGCCATTCTTGAAAGATCACCCAATCTTTGCATCCAAGGGATTGAATATTTTGTTGGGATGTCAGCAAGCATTGTAGATATAGATATGAAGACGTGAGTTATAAATTGTGAGCAAACTTCAGGGTCCATAAAGCTTGAAAAGTTCTTTAATACATCAAGGAATGTAATTGTCCCGTAGACCCATAATCTTCTACCAATTCTATATGTTTCTACTATTTCCTGACCGATCATAAGATCGTACTGTGATTGAGAAGATAGAAGAGCTGTGCTTATGAATGTCACATAGTTAGTAACTAATTCAACATTTATTCTGTAAATTGACCATATGCTGTTAAGATCTGTAGTTTGGGATGAAGTCAACTGGGCACATTTTTCCTGTAGTTCTACTTCTTGTCTAACAATATTCTTATAAATGTCTTGTAACTTTTGTACTAATGCTTGTGTAGGTTTGTTACTATTGTTAGCTTTATCATTGCTATTGCTATTATTTCCTTGGTCTTCATCTTCTTCTTCATCGTCTTTACTTTCTTCATTGTTTTTCCTCTGATTAGTATCTGTAGTGTCTGTGTCGTCATTATTAAACTCGTTTGAGCAATCCTCCGGTTCATTAGGATATTGCCCATCATCGTCATCAATATTTTCATAGCCATTGATGTCCGGGTTTCCTTTTACAACGTCATTACAATTACCAAATGCATGCTGTTCAAAATGGCCTGTCTCAGTATGACTCTCAATTCTATTTTCGCCATTCCCATACATATACAGTTTTTGATCAGCCTTGTTATCGATAGAGTCGCTCTTCAAGGCACCTCTCTTTGATAAATATTTTTTCACTCTCGGATTCCCTGCTATTTGAGATATTTCCTCATTATGAGATCCAGATACTACATAATCATTGCTATTGGCCAGTCTAGATATGCTTTTCGTAACATTATCAATGCCTATTTCTTTAGAAGCTAAGTCATTGTTTATTCCCATATCCACGTTAGCTGGTTCAAATATTGAAGATCTGCGACTATTTAACTTTGACCTATCATCAAACTGTACCAATATACTGTCATTGAGATCGTTTACTTTTGAGGTACTTCTGCTAAGCATTAATTTAGGTGAGGCTGATTCTTCTCCATTCTGTTTGTTTTCATCTATTGGGTTTTGATATGTATACACTTCAAAGTTATTTTCTCCTTCTAAGCTCGATCTGCGTGATGATTTATCCTGTAATTGACCCTGTAACAGGAGTTTATTCTTCTTCAAACTATCTAATATATGGAGAGCTGTCCTGTTATACCTAGAAGTATCCTTACCAATCTTAGAAAATTTCTCCCTTAGATTTGTAGTGTTGGTGTTGGTATTGGTATTGATGCTTGTATTGGTTTTGCTTATATTATGAGAATAGTTGTAGCCATCCTTCCTGGGATATCGTTGTTCATTGGTAACGTTCTTTTCCAGTAAAATATCCCTTGCCGAAGGTGAGTTAGAGTTGTTTCGAGACAAGCCAGTATCCGAGTCAGGTAGACCAAAGGGCTGTTGTATAAACGTCTGTGGCATTAATGTGAAACTGTGTTTACTTCTCCCACCCGTTCTTTTTTGATCTCTCAGCCTTTGCTTTTGTTTTTAATGAACTTATCTAGTCCCCTCTTACTATGTTCTCACTTTTCCTGTTATATTGATTTTAGTAGTGTTGAATGTCTTGTTTTCCCAGCACAGCTGTGTTCAAAACTTCTGTCGGGCTTACTATTCGCAGTACACCCCAGTGTATTCTTATATAATCGTATCTGAAACTGCATAAAAGGAAGTATAAGAAACAGACCAAAAACCTTCTTAGACTATCCTATGCTTATTATAGTCATCCAAAAGAAGTTTGCAGATCATAGTTAACCACAACTCCTTCAGAAACCACAACCGGGCATTCTCCCTTTCCTTGCCCCTGCTCTTTCGCTCATCGCTCCTAACAAAATTTTCTTGTTAGTCTCGTCCTACCTAATTGTTCAAAATTAAGATATTGTATTTAATACACAACTAAAGGACTTCAATTATATATGGTCTGTGTAGCGAATAGTACATAATAGCATCTTGTGGTATACTTTGTAAGAGGAGCTCTTTAATCCCCTCCTCCCTTGACCAATGTAGCGTAATTTGGAAACCACTTCTGAGTCATCTGTTCCTAATGAATGGAAAATAGACATGGAACCCTGGTATGCGTAAGTCTATTCCTCTGGCTAATAGCAATTGTATTCCTCAAGAGATTTTCTATAAGTATGTTGTACATTTATTGGTTGTACACAAAAATGAGTTGTAAACATATTTTGGTATAAACATAAAAAGCGTTACATGGTTTCCGGATCAAGCTCATCGATGGTCTCAACGATACTCTTTATGCTGTCTATCACACTGCTGACACCTACTCTCAGTACCCGATCATCAATGGCTTTGAAATGTATATCCAGTACAGTAGCCTTGGCCTCGTATTCTACTTGGAAATCCTCAGGTCTCAGTATCGGGTCAGGCTGTAAAACACGTTGTGCAATCAGCGCATCTCTTGCAGTCTCAAATGGTACATGCAAATCTCTATAAATATATCCTGTACAAATCAAAAATGTAATACACGTTAAAGTGCAGGCATTTTGAAATGATATACTATAGTTAGTATCACAGTCATTTATCAAATAAAATCGCTTGGATTAAACTGAATTCTGGGAAAACATACAATGTGTGAGACAAATCTCTAGTATTGTTCTTGGACATCAAATCTCGCTATTGGGTATAATGCTGTTAACAATGTGTAGTCCAGGCTCTACATAACTCCAATAGCAATATAATATTTACTGTTCTTCTCTTAAAACCGGAGCTCATCGCAAACTTCAATAATTTTTCAGAAAATTGAAGCTTAAAGCCTGAGCGATGGGCCCTAAATATTAAAACGGTTGTGGGAACAAATAACTCCACATTGCTGATTACTACTGTAACAACCTGTGCAATTACTAGAATTACTTTCAATTGGAGCTGAAAGAATAAAAATGGCTGCTATTGTGGAGCTGTGCAGAAACAACGGGATCAAGTATAGCGTCGAAATTGTGGAAGTTAAGGGTAAAGTTGAGTCCTATAAGTTGATCAAGGCCAATGATAGAAGTACTGATTGTTTTCTAAAGTTTGATCGAGATACACAAATAATAGTAATAGATTCTGTAAAATCTGGTACTTCTCGGAATGATAGGTCAGATTTATACAAGCTTGTGATAGAGCCATTGTTTCAATCACTTGGCGTTGAATACAAATACATAAAAACTGAATCAGAGAACTCGATCAGAGATTTCGCAAGGAGAACAAGCTTTCAAAGCGGATTCAAATATGATATCCTATTTCTCTCTGGTGACACAAGTATTTCTGAGTTTATAAATGCACTGGCTACCACCATTCTCCGGAGTGCTAAATACCGGATATCAATTCTTCCAGTACCATTAGGATCAGGTAATGCCCTTGCTACTTCTTTGGGATTTAAAACACCATTACAGGCGCTTATCACGTATTTAAACAGTAATAAAAAATGTTCCCCTCTTCCTCTATATGATGCACAACTGCCAAACTCTACCAGCATGATCTTCTTCATTATATTATCCTTAGGGTTTCATGCTAATCTCCTTCACTGTGCTGAGGATCCCAAATATAAATCGATGGGTGTGGAAAGGTTTCAGGTAGCTAGCAAGACTGTCTTTGAAAGTTATGATCTTAATGTCGGTATAGCAGTAAATGGGCTTCAAAGTCAAAGTTATTCCTACTTTGCCGTTATTGCAGCTCCTAATTTAGAACCCACTTATAAGCCATCTCCTAAATCAAGCGTACTAAAAAAGGAATTGCATATATTAGGTTACAAAGCTGGGATTTGTTTGGAAGATCTGCAAGATAAAATAATGCGTGGGTATCATAATAAAGATGGAGAAGATATTCAAGAAATTGGCACCATTTACCAATGTTTTCAGAAAAACCTTGAACTATCTATCAAAACTGGACACAATGCACCTAAATATAGATATGATATGTGTATTGATGGATATTTGCTTAACTTAGAAGATTGTAATTCAAAAGACAATGAATACAAAATATTAATCAGATTCATTGATGATCACGCTATTATGGTATACCAGAATCAAATGTAAGATAACATTTAAATATACAAATTGATTTTAATGTTACAATTTCCTGTTGCAGATTACAGGGATTATATATATATTTATATACTTTAAGTTATGGGCGTCATGTTTAGGATGATTGATCCGATTCACTGTCAGATTTTGATTTTTTTAGTTCATTGGTCTCTATGTCATCATCGCCTACTCTTTTATTTTGTGATAACTCACTCTGTTGTCCACCTTGTCCAGACATTAGATCCTTGAATGTTGGGGCGAAGGCACTTGCAAAAGCAGGTGGATTACCATTGTTATTAAACGTGAATGGGTTGTTAAATGCCGAAGTAGCCCCAAATGGACTGCTAGGTTTTAAAACTTTTACATTGTTGGAGTTTCCAAAGCTGGTGTCACTTGAATTCAATGTCTCAGGTATCTTTTTTACTGAAGGTGTAGAGTTTTCTTCTGGCTTAACCTCCTGAGTTTCTTCACTATCCTTCTCTTTCTCCTGAATTTGTGATTCAAGTTTCTGTATTTTCCTTTCCAATAAGGTGGTCTTCATTGTTGCTTGTTGCTTACCCTCTTCAAATGCCTTTTTTCTAGCAGCCTGTAGTTCATCTTCAAACCTCTCCTTTAATTCCTTCTCTAGAGCTTCTTTCAGTTCGTTATTAAACTCGTTACTATGGTCATTCATTAGCAAGTCCCTTGCTTTATCCCTTATTTTTTGGTCAAATTCCGATTCAAGTTCACTTCTTCTCTTTTCGATTATCTTATTGATCTTTTCTTCAGATGGTAATCTGATTCTTTTCTTCAAATTATCTTCAGCTTCTGCAATGCGTTTTTGGACCAATTCTTCACTATCTTCTTCCCATTGTTTTCTTAGTGCTTCGACATCAACATTTAGTTCTGTGTCTGGTTTTTCATTTTCTTGAAATTCATTTCTAATCTTTTCTGTTTCTTCTATTAGCCTCCTATTAAACTCTTCTGTTTTTTCAGCGATGAACTTTGTCTTTTGATCCTCAAATTCTCTCTTTATGGCCTCGACGTTTCTATTGGTTTGTTCATCAGCATCTGTCGAATTAGCAGCAAGCTGAGTCTTTAGGTCGTCAATGACCTTTTGCAGCTCTTCGATTTCCTTATTGGTGTTTCTAGAGGCTAAAGATGATGATTCGATCTCGTTTTGAAGTTTAACTTCTAGTTCTTCAGACTTTGATATTTCTTTATTCAATTCCTCCCTCAAGGTCTCTAGATCGTTTTGTTTTTCTCTGAAGTTGTTCAATTCGGACAATAGTTCCGAATTTTCCTCTGTTTTAACGTCCAACTGTTTTCTAATATCATCCTTCTCAGATATCAAATTAGATATTTGTTCCTGTAACGAACTTTGTAACTCTTTGGAGGTATTTAACTTTTCATGTGCCTGTTTCTTTAGCCTATTGAAACGATCATTCAGTTCGTTGGTCTCCTGTACCTTATTGTCTAGAAGTTGTTTCGTCTCATTCAGCGTCTCTTCTAGTTTAGTGTAGTCATCGACATTGACTTTTTGATGTTTCTCAATCATTTCCTCCAATCTGGTCTTCCAACGTTGAGATTCATCATTGGCTGAAGCAATTTTCAAATCCTTTTCTTTTATCAAATTATTAGCACTCTCTAAATTAGATTGTAATGGTAACAACTCGTTTCTACAAATTTGGAGGTCTTTTGCTATTTTATCTTTTTCATCTAGTGCCTGTTTTAGTTCGTTCCTTAAAGTAACATTGCTCTCCCTTAATAGGTTCAACTGCTCAAGGTCACCCCTTATTGTTTGATAATTATTAATGAGGTCTGAATGCTCACTGTATTCGCTTTCTAATAAAGCAGCACTTCTCTTTGTATTTTCAAGCTCATTCTGTATGTCATATAATTTCTGTTGTAGACTATTCTTTTCAGTTTCAATAACATTGATTTTAGTGTCCAATATATCCCTTTCTCTGCGTAAGGATAAAACTAAGGCTGTAGAGCCGTTCGCCTCGTCATCTGAACTATTTTCATTGACAGATTCAGCTCTGTTCAGTAAATCAATCTGATTATATAATAATTGATTTTGCTTAGTGATATCATCAATACGCTGTTGTGCAAGATCAATTTGAATCCTGTATTCATCTCTTTCTGATTTGAGATGTTTCTCATTTTGAGACATTTGATCTTGTAATGATTGCAGTTCGGCAGTCAAACTCTTTGTATCGTTTTTCAGTCTTTGATTTTGTTCCCTCAATTCACTAATTGTTTTTGAAACATCAGCATGCCTCTGTAATTCCTGTTCGTAATTCTTTTGCGCATTGTTCGCGTAAACAGTTTGCTCCTCTAAATCATTTTCTAGCTTCTGTAACTTCTCTTCAAACATCTTTTTAACTTCCTCAATTGGTTGGGCGGCCCCTTGTAATTCAGCAATTGTTTGAGTTAGGCGTTTGCGTTCAGATTCCGCCTCCTCTGACTGAACTGTTAACTCGTTCTTTATGTTTTCAAGTTGCTGTTTTAAAATCTCAAAGCGGCCTTCTATTTCAGTTTTTTCTTCAGTTAGCGTCTTGATAGCGTCTCTATAGTCCCTATCTTTGGCATTAAAAGATGCATTGAGTTCTTTGAGAGCATCTTCGCTGTTCTGGGATAAATTCTTAAATTCTTCTAATTGTGAATAAGCGTCTGCCAGTTCAATTTTGGTCTTTTCTAGTTCCTTAATAACATCATTTTCTTCCTGATTTTCAGAGTTATTCTGGTTTATAGTCTCATAAGTGTGTATACGAATCTGAGCTCCTTCAAGTTCTTTTTCAAGTGTTTTATTTTGTAGATGTAGACGTTCTAACTCATCATTCTTTGTTTGAAGTTGCCCTTGAATATGTTGTTGTTGTTGAGAGGCTTCATCAATCTTCTTTTGGTACCATTCATATTGCGCATTTCTTTCCTTTTCAATCTTATCGATTTCATGTACTCTTTCGCTTAACTGCTTGTCAAGTTTCTCATTTATGTAGTTAACCTCTGAAATCCTTTTTTTAAAATCACTTTGGACTCTCTCAAGCAAAGTTTCTCTTTCGGATTGTAAAGATTGTAACTGAGTAACCATTATACGCAATTTTGTTTTTTCTTCTGTCGTATTAGAAAGTTCAGATTTCAAGGAGATTTCACGGTCTTTCAGTAAGGTAACCTCCGTTTCCAAATTTCTTACTGAAGTTTCGAGTGATGAGTTCTTTGATATAGCTTCAACATAAGAGGAAAAGGTCTTTTGTGTTTCTTTGTCTTGTTGGAGGAGACTATCCTCTAATCTACTAGAGCGAATACGCAACTGCTCGTTTTCCTTTGAAAGTAATTCCATACTGTTTTGAGTTATCTTCAGTCTTTCTTCCGCCAGGGATTTGGCTGATCTGTATTTTTCTATTTGAACATTCAATTGGCTTATTTCTTTATGTAATAGGTTTAATTCTTCAGTTAATGCCTTACTATGCGCGTTCGAGTCATTTGTTAGTTGAGTTAATCTATTCTCTAAATCCTTAACTACTGTTTCGTTGTATGACTTCAGTTCATGGTATTTATGGACTGAGTTTGAGGATTTAGAGTTTCTCTCCCTATCTTCGGAAACTAACAACTTAAAAGCATCCCTTTCTTTGGTTACAATTTGTAAGTTCTTTTCTAAGTTTTCATTGACTTTTTCTAGCGTCAGGATAGCTTCTTTGGCTTCAGCAAATATTTCATTATCCTCATCGACAGTGTTATTGGATGTGGATTTCTTCTTTTCTTCATTTTCTTCTAGCTGTTGAGCCAATGTTCTAACGGTTTTTACCAGTTCCATATTCTTTTCCTGTAGTTGTTGAATGTCCTTAAACTTTATCAGATGCTCAGAAATTACTTTTTGGGAATCGTTTGTCGATGCCATATTATCATTGGATACCAGATTCTTTATGAATTTTATCTCATCTTCATTGAGTAAATGGTCATTATCATTTATAATTGAGATATTTATTAACAGATATTGTAATTGATGAGCTAAGTCAGTACGTTGTCTTAGCAAGATTTCTAATTGTGAGTTATCATCGCAGATTTTCTTCTTCAGAGATTGTAACTCATTAGTTTTTAGTTCATTTTCCTTTGTAGCGTGTTCAAGGAGTAAAGCTGTGTCCGTAAGCTCCTTTTCAAGAACAGATGTTCTCTCTTGGAAAGAATTTATCACTGGAATCTTATGTTCGAGTTCAATAACAAAAGACTCGACTTGATTTTGAAGTTTTTCTTTTTGTCTCTTTTCTTGAACAAGTTGCCTCTTCAAGATTTTTATATCACCTTGCATTCTCGATAACGAAATTGAGGAATCATCAAAAGAGCCGAGTTCATCTGAGGAATTTGAATTAGAATCATTGGAATATGTTCGGTTTCTGCCTTTAGTTTGTAATGATATATCATTGGAGTCGTGATCTAATATGGATTCTAAACGTACACATTTCTCTTCCATATCTTGAAGTTTTCTCTCTGCTAGAGATAGTTCTTCTTTGAGTGATTTTACTACTTCAGAACTATTTTCTTCATTAGCCTCAGCGGTCTTGAACTTCTGTTGTAGAGTCGATTCCAGAGATTTTATCTGATTCTCATATAGTTTAATTAGCTTGTCCTTGATCGATAGCTCTTTATCAAACTCCTGTTTTTCAACTGCAAGTACGTCTTTGAGATCCTTATTTTCAATTAGATTATTTTGTAATTGTTCGGTGGTCTCGTCTAATTTCTTTGACAAAATTTCCTTGCTAGATTTCTCTATCTTTAGATCACTTTTAAGCTTTTCAACATTTGTAACAGCATCATGAACCATTAGATCAGTCTTTTTCCTGTAGAACATGAAGTGTTGGTTTTTGTTTGTCAATTCCTGTTCCAGCCATTCCTGATTTTTTCTCAGTAATAAAATCTCTTGTGCGTTCCGCTCAAGTTCAGATTTTCTATTCAGTTCACTTGATTGATACTCTTGGCATTTTAGTTCAAGTTCCAGAATTTTATCATTAAGTGTCTTGATTTGAGTTTGTAGTTCTTTCTTTTCGTCTCTTATATGTTCGAGCTCTGTGACCTTTTCATCATAAGATGTATTTAACTCTTTGTACCTCTCGTTGGCCCTATCTATGTTGTTTTGAAGGCCTTCGTTGGAAGTCTTTAACTGATTTATCTCGGCCAATTTGGAGTTATCAGAAGTCTCTAAAGACCACACCTTTTCACTCAGGGTCTTGTTCTCAGCACGAACTTTAGTATTATCCTCAACTACATAATCTAGTTCTTCCTTTAGCTTTTCGTATTTGCTAGACAAATTGGCTTTCGTCTCTTCCAACAGTACATTTGTCCTAAGGTTATCGGATTGCAATTGAGCAAATTCCTCAGCTTTGGAAAGTATCGCATCCTTTAATTCTTGTGCGAGTGATTCCACATTGCTTCTTTCAACATTGAGAAACGTGGCGATTTCACTTTCTGTGTTAGTAGCCATGGTTCTCAAACCAATTCTGTTCCTTAGTACCCTCGCTATTAGTCCCTAAAAGATACAATTGATAGATTGCTAGAGAATAAAGGTATATATATATCTTTATCCAACTAGATGTAATGAAAAATATGAGGAATAGATCTCCGGGTAGATATTCTGTGATAATCTGAGAATGGAACTCCGAAACATAAGTCAGTGACTTCTCGATACGACTAACTTCTTTAAAGGTTCTCGGCGGTTACTACCGCTCTAGATCCCTGTACGCAGGCGTCCCCTTCCAACCTGGAAGATGGCTAGCCCTCGGTCAGAAACCTTGCATGCGCTTCCCATATTGAGGAATTGGAAAACAAAAGAAATTTTGGCAATATCACAGAAAGATACTGTCGAACGAACATGAAATAATGAGAGTTCACGTGGAAGTTTTAAAGTACGAAATCACCAACGTGAGTATTTAGTATGTAGTGCTTTTGTGACTGTCTTGTTTAATTTTGAGGATGTACGGGTTTTACAATTTGCACCCGTACATGTTTAATTATTCTTTTCTAAAAGTTTTGCATGTATGTTTCGCTTCTTTGTAGATTACTCACCTTACTTTGGCTCAACAGGGTGGTTGTCGGGGTGTATTGTTCTGCTGGGTTGGAAAGGCTGCCTGTCGCCGATAGTGGGGGACTGTGTGGAACTAGCTGGTGTCCATTCAGCAAACCGTTTTGGAAGGGCACATTGCGTTACTGTAGCAGGAGAGGCCAGAAGGTAATGGGCTCGTGAGTGCGCAATTAGGCTCGACCTGTATTGACCGTTTCCCATGGGTTGGGTATCTTTGCTCTTCGGTCAATGTAGGGAGTTACGGTTTGCTTACGTAGGCTATTGTATACTAGCACCTTCGCTCATTACGGGTTTCTAAGTGGCTTGGTATTATCCGTCTGCCTAGGCTCGAGAGAGCTTCCTGACTGCTCTGCCTAGACCTTGTTGGCTGGGGGTGGCACTGAACGGATTCTGGGCTCATTGGTTGGAACTAACCTGTCCAGTGGCAATCACAGTTAGCTTCGACATCTTGCTACGACATGCCCTCGCAAGTTACCATCTTCACTGGATATGCCACCCTCATTCTACGTTACTAGTCCCGAAGTAATAGTGAAAAAAAAATTAGTAGTGTAGTTGATGATATCGTTATTATATCTTTATATTACCATTTAAGATTTTAATACATAGTTATTTTAATTTGCTTTGTATTATCTGGAGTCACCAGAAGCACGGATAAAGTTAAAAATGCAAATGTATGTGAACATATAGATGGAGAAATGAGTGGGAAACGAGGAATCCAATGTGGTTTTCGGAGAGACAGATTGATGGGAATATATTATGGGGTTTATCAGCGTTTAACGAGGTTTATTTCAACAGCGTGAAAGGTATATGAGGCTCTAATAATGACGAACTAGAGGAGATATGATGTTTCTGGCATATTAATTGTTTGGAGGAATACTCTAATGATGGTTTTGAACAAGAGGATTGTTATTTGACATAGTCGCAGAATTGAAGTCTTAATAAGTTATGATTTATAAGAACCGTGATGGGCCATATTAGTACTATGCAAAGTAATAACGGAATGATTTTAAATAACACAGCCGCAATTATTATGTTTGGGAGTGTATGGGATTGAACGGATTCATTCTAAAATTATGTCTACTATTAACATTTGATGTGCCTTGCTGTGGATAACAGTCAGTTTCTTTAGCTGTGTTACGTTTACCTCTGATATTTCCATAATGATACAAATGAACCATTAATCTGATCTTGGTTTTCCAAAGTTGAAGCTTTTGAGAGAGTTCTTTTTTTACTAACAGTTATTATAAATTTTTTCTAATATTGATATGATCTAAATTGATGGAGAGATAACAACATACGCCTTTTTTATTTCTGGGATGAAATGGAGGGCAACTTGTATGCTACGATTTTCAATTTAGCGGAATGTTGTTCAATATATCGGGAAAAATGCAGTTCATTATTACAGTTTCGTCAAGACTTTGACCGGTAAGACCATTACTTTGGAAGTCGAATCTTCTGACACCATTGACAATGTCAAGTCTAAGATTCAAGACAAGGAAGGTATCCCACCTGACCAACAAAGATTGATCTTTGCTGGTAAGCAATTGGAAGACGGTAGAACCTTGTCTGACTACAACATCCAAAAGGAATCCACTCTACACTTGGTCTTGAGATTGAGAGGTGGTATCATTGAACCATCCTTGAAGGCTTTGGCTTCTAAGTACAACTGTGAAAAGTCTGTTTGCCGTAAGTGTTACGCCAGATTGCCACCAAGAGCTACTAACTGTAGAAAGAGAAAGTGTGGTCACACCAACCAATTGCGTCCAAAGAAGAAGTTGAAATAGACGGTTTACCCCCTTTCAGATATTTTTTCCATGTCTTTTTTCGAAAGAATATTCAAAGAAAAAGCCATTTTATCTATACTTTTTTACTAAAGCAAATATAACAATCACATATATCTTTTAATTGGAATATATAAACGTACCTTTAAACCATTATTGTTTGGCAATATCATAAGATAACAGAACTAACCGTTGAATGTGTATGTGTCTATCTAAGTGCTTTCAATGTTCTTTATTTAACTCTAGAGTGAACTGCGCGCTACTAACAGATAGTAAGGAAGATTCTTTGCATGTGCTTTTAGTTCGTTGAAATTCATTGGTATAAGTCAGGTGATCTTCGTTCGAACAAAGTTCACCCCCCCTGTCCGTTTTTAAGATCGCGATTGCGGGAAAGTCGATTTTTTAATCGGAGCGATATGATAAACTATGATTCGCTGAACAAGGTGACAATGCATAAGCGGAATAGGCGTCTTAGTCTTGTCTTAGTCTTGTCTTATCTGATGTTTTGAAAACAGTTATATTTAATTTTTTTTTCGTTTGTTAGTTGTTTTAAATAAAATGTAATTAAATAAAAGTACAAATTTTGCTCATGAAAAATAAACCCGTAAAAAAGCTTCTGAAGATAATAATAAAAAAAAAAAATACCTGGGTGTGATAAATACGCCAGGCCTATTTGGATGTATAGTATAACAGATGTGCAACTCATGAATATTATGAATTTAAGTTCCTTTGAGAAAAGAAATAAAGGATAATAGAAACGTGAATGGTGGCGTGACATAAAAAATTAGGATAGCGTTCGCAGTACGAGTACAATTGCTATTGAATGTATTAGTTGTTATAGTTCATAAGTGTTGGTTATGTTAGGGGCGATTCGTTTCATGGGTTGCATCCTTCTTCATTACTTTGAAAATTGTCAGATGGGGGGAGGGGTTACTAAAGATTAAGATTTCTATCTCTTCTATCTTCATTCATGTTTTAGTGCAATTGAAAATATCGTTATTGGTAGAATGGGAAAAGAAAGTTAAGTAAAAATTAGAAAACCTTTGAAGTTCTTCTAGTTTTTAAATAAAAACAAAAGTGTGGTCCATAATGTCATTAAAATGAATATTAGATGATGAAAGGAAAAGAAATGCTACTATTATTGTTAATGTTGAAACGACATACCTTTTTTAACACACCATCTATGACTTTTCAGACTTGATGCTTCTGACGTGTTCAGCAGCCTCTTCGTCATCGCTGTGATGCTTGTACATGAACTCATCGTGTTCGTAGTCCAAGGCATTCATAGCTTCTTCTTCATCGTTCAAACCACTGTAGATGAACCAGAAGACCCAACCGGCGATGAAACAAGCACAGGCCAAACCAGTGTAGAACCAGACGAACTTTGGATCGACAGAGACTGGAGACAAAGCACAACCGATGGCGGAACCGAAGGCGTTGGTCAACAAGAAGATGGACATGATGAAGGATTTCATAGATTCTGGGGCCTTGGAGTAAGCGTACTCTAGACCAGTGATAGAAGCGAAAATTTCAGAGATGGCGATCAAGACGTAAGCAGGAATTTGCCATGCGACGTGAATGTGGTTTGGTGTGTCGTGGTCCAATGGGTGGTCGTACCATGGACCCTTAGTGTAGATGAAGTGTTGTAGAACGGCGGCCCAGACCATAGCACCGGAGCCGACCATGAAACCGAAGAAAATCTTAGTGATTGGTCTCAAAGGTGTGTATCTTCTAATGAATGGGTAGACAAATCTTTCAAAGATTGGGATGAAGATAATCAAAGCGATGGAGTCGAAAGCTTGCAAGAAATCGTTTGGCAAGTTGTGCAATTCCATAGTACCACCTTGGGTGACGAAGTTGTTCAACATAGTACCGTAACAGACCCAGTAGACAGGGTAGAAGACAAACACTTTACAAGCTTGTAGGGCTCTCTTGATCTCGTCGACGAACTTGTCGGACCATGGGAAGTTCTTGTCTGGGTTGAAAGAAGGCTTAGCGGCTTCAGCGTTAAACTTGTTCTTGGACAAGATGTACAACACTTTGAAGGACTTAGAGATGACCTTGTCACCGACAGGTGGCTTGATGTATTGGTTTCTACCGAAGACCAAGACGGCGACGGCGACCCAGAAGAAACAGAAAGGTAGCAAGTAAGCAGCCCAGAAACCCTTGTGGTATTCCAACTCGGTAGTGGCCATGACAGACAAAGAGCCGACGTTAATGGTGAAGTAGAAGAACATGAAGACGTTTTGCAAAGTCAAGTTTGGATCTTCGATGACTCTTTCACCTTTCTTTGTGATGACAACTCTAGGTTTCTTGTTTGGCAGTTGGTCAGCGATCAACACGGACAAGTTAGACTTGATCATACCTGTAGCAATACCGATTAAGATGATAGCAGCGATGAAACCACCTAGGGCACCGTCAGAGTTGGTGACACCAGGGATAGAAGTGATGAACAAGATGAAGATACCGCAGACGTAGATGAAAGTACCGACACAGATGGTGTTGTACTTACCCCAGTAAGTATCAGAGACCCAACCACCGAACACGGGGGTAACGTAACACCAAAATTGGAAGAAGTAGGACAGACCGGTGGCACCTTGGGACTTTAGACCCAACAAACCCTTTGGATTGTCGTTAGGACCGTTCTGCATGTAGTTCTGGAAAGGAGCGGACAGACCGTAGTAAGAGAATCTCTCGGATAACTCGACGATGGCGATCAACCAACATCTAAGCGGGATGTGGCCGGCGACATGTCTCAGCGTCTTCAACTCCTCCTCGGTAGGAGCTTCAAAGTCGTCATCCTCGCCTAGCGCAAAGTTAGACTCGGCATTAGACTTGTCTCTGTCCAAGTGGTGGATCTCCTGGTCCTCGATCTCATATACCTCCTTGGAAGAGTTGTCGTCGATGCTAGAAACATCCTTCTGCACTTCGACAGCGTTCTTTTCATCGTTCCGTTTCGAGAAACGATTTAGCATGGTTTATGTGTGTGTGTGTTTGTGTTTGTTTGTTTGTTTGTGTGTGTATCAGTGTTGATCCTTTGTCAAAAAGATTTCTGTTAAATGTTTGAGAAGTTTTTCAGCCAAATAGCCGTCCTTTTATATGAGAGTGTATGGAAAGAGATGACGATCCCATCCACCAATGGAGAAAATTTTCAAGAAGAGAGTCCATTATTTCAGCTTGTCTCATTCCTGCGTTGGAAGCTACGCATGTTTCTAAGAGAGTATGGAGTAGTTCCCATTTCGTTTCTTTTCTCCAATTGGTGTCTTACCTTCTGTTAACGGGGTGCGCCCGCTTCTGTGCGCACCGAAGCAATATTATGTGTCATTTGCTTGTGTAAAGCTCTCACAACAAAGCGGGGACTAGGTTTCTGCGCATTTTTGTGTGTGCGAGCTATCTTTTGCACTTTTCTCTTTCTCTCTCTGTGTGTTTCTGTGTTTCTGTATTTCTGTGTGTGTGATGGATGGGGGGGGTATCTGGTATTCCGGCTTTCCGGCTGTACCTAACACTCCAAACTGTGGCTACAGTATCTCGCTGCCCCGGTTTCTGTGGTGTTCTGGAGGGGGAAGGACAGTAGCGATGTATGGTGTGTCGTTCTGATGATGTGATCTGGTGTCTCTCTCTCTCTCTCTCTCTCTCTCTCTGCGTGTTTCTGGGTGGTACAGTTGCACGATGGGAGATACCCTTTTTGGGACTGATTCTGAGTAAGAAAAAGATAAAATGTGTCACAGCTGCACGCAATCTCTGTGCAGCGCTTTTTTTTTCTTGCTTCTCTCTTCCCATCTTCGCTTTTCTCGCCTGCTCTTGGTGATTGACAATATTTCTTTTGCTGTGGCTCCTGCAGTGTGTTCTGGGAAAGTATTTTCCCTCTCGTCTCTCTTATCTTATCAGTTGCCGTTTTCGGAAAGTCGGGGAAGAGATAACAAGGGTCCTCTCTTCCTCTCTCTTGCCTCCTATTTTCCATTCAGACAACACACATTTTCCGTACATTATCTACGTACCTCTCTGTACCTCTCTGTACCTCTCTGTACCTCTCTGTACCTCTCTGTACCTCTGGCCGTGACACTATTGCTCATACCCGTTGTCCCGGTGTCTCTGTACTGTTGCAGTCTCGGGTAATGACACAATTCTTTTTCCCCGTTACCGCTTGCCACTTTCTCTCCCCTCCAACTGCACAGCACACCTGCACAGCACACCTGCACAGCACAACTTCACGTCATAAACACCCCGGTCCGACTTACGTCTTGGGGTTCCAATCTCAATCCTCTTTGGGGGTCCTTCGAGCTTTCGATCTTTCCCATCGGAATTATCTATCGTGTGGCTAATCACACTTCTTGGAATTCCTATATGCTGAACCTTGTCTTGCAATTGGAAATGACTCTTATCTTATCACATACACACCCGATACCATATCAGACTTTGGTTGTCGATTTCATTTACCCTTTACTGCTTGTCGATGCATTGTATTAGCACTTCCTTGCAACAGTTGTAATTGTGGCATTGTAATTGTTGCAATTGTACTTGTTGCAATTGTGGTAATGTTGTAATGTTGTAACGTTGTGATCTTGGAGTTGTTGTAACGTTGTAATTGTTGCAACAATTGATTGGTTTTGCAATTGATTTTGCAATTGATTGATATTGTAATCAGATGGCTGTTTCATTAATCACATCGCTGTTTCATTAATCACATTGCTGTTGTATCTAATCTGATGATTTCTAAATCAATTGATAAAAGTGAGAAATAGAACTCTATCACTACATAGATAGTGAGTTCGAGTCTCAGCTATATCTTCAATAACTTCGATCCATAGCCTTATGTCTCAACCCGTGTACTTTCTTATACTTCGCCCGCTGGTTAAAAACCATTACCGTATACTAAACCGTCACATGATCTGAAAATTTTTTTTTCATGAAGAATGCTCGAGAAGCGATGAGCTCATCGCATCGCAAATGCTGAAAAGAATAGCACATATATTTGGTAAAGAGCAGCCCAGGGTAACCAGTGAGCTCACACATATATAAGCAATGGCCAAGGAACAACCACCAAAATTAAGTGCAAAGGCTAAAGAAGCTGAAGCAAGCTCTAGCTCTAGCTCTAGCTCCAGCTCTAGCTCAAGCTCTAGTTCTAGTTCTAGCTCTAGCTCTAGTTCTAGCTCTAGTTCATCCAGTTCTTCTAGCTCAAGCTCTGACTCTGAATCCAGCTCCACCTCTAGCTCTAGTTCCTCTGATTCATCCAGTTCAAGTTCTTCTGAATCCAGCTCCAGCTCTGACTCTGGCTCTGACTCGGAATCTAGTTCTAGTTCCAGTTCAAGCTCAAGCTCAAGCTCAAGCTCAAGTTCCTCTGATTCCGACTCCGACTCCGACTCAAGCTCTAGCTCTAGCTCCTCCAGTTCTTCTAGCTCAAGCTCTGACTCTGATTCTGACTCAAGCTCTAGCTCTAGCTCTAGCTCTAGCGACTCCAGTTCTTCTAGCTCAAGCTCTGACTCTGATTCTGACTCAAGCTCTAGCTCTAGCTCCAGCGACTCCAGTTCATCAAGCTCTAGTTCTGACTCCGACTCCGACTCGGAATCCGACTCTAGTTCCAGTTCCAGTTCCAGTTCTAGCGATTCCAGCTCAAGCGACTCTAGCTCAAGCGACTCCAGCTCAAGCGATTCTGATTCTAGCTCTTCCGACTCTGATTCTAGCTCTTCCGACTCTGACTCTAGTGACTCAGGTTCTGAGTCTGACACAGAAGACTCTGAAAGTGAATCTGAATCTAACAACAACGAGTCCACCACTGATGAGACTACTTTGAAGAGAGCAAGAGAAGATGCCAAAGAAGGCGACAGCTCCTCTGGTTCCGACAGCTCAGAATCCTCGAAGAGAGCAAAATTGGCCATCCCAGCTGGTAAAGACGAGATTAAGGAGGGTCAAAGAAGACATTTCTCCAGAATTGAAAGAGAAAAGATCTCTTTCGAGGCCTGGGAATTGACTGACAACACGTACCAAGGTGCCGCCGGTACCTGGGGTGAAAAGGCCAACGAAAAACTGGGCAGAGTAAGAGGCAAAGATTTTACCAAGAACAAGAATAAAATGAAACGTGGTTCTTACAGAGGTGGTACCATCACAATGGCTACTGGCTCTTACAAGTTCACTGATTGAGCCAGATAATCACTTGCCCATTCCCCTTTGAACATCCCAATCAATTCGTTGTCAATCGATTTGAAACCTTCAGAAATCTGTGATTGAACAAACAGTACCTTAGTCATCGAAATCGTTTATCCATTTCACCCTCACCCAAGAAGAGTTGTTCATTATAAATAGTGCCAATTGAATGACATCTTTCATTTAGTAATCTATATAACGGATATATTGTATTGCTAACTTATGTAACATAGACTTTAAATTATAGGATAATAGATTTCAAAAGTAAAAATCTATAAATTTTTAAAATAGCATGCTTATGTTATCGCTGGTATAAGAATTGAATTTTATATAAATGGGGTTCCTCTTCTAATGCATGGTTCTTACCTAAAAAGATGAAAACTTGAAGAGTAAATGCAAAGTTTTAATATTTTCATTTAGTTGAAATTTATCAATCTCGTCCGTCTCCGAGATACTGTATTGTTACGATCAATACCCTCTTGATTAATCATATCCCCAATAATACCATCGCTCAACATTTCCTCTATGTTATGTTCGGCACATAATGGAATCTCACCATTGAATATATAGTAATCACTGGTAATAATCTTCTTGCACAATATACAGGTTAAGCAATGAGTATGGAATCTTTCCATTTTGTCATTCTCCAAACATTCACCTTCAATAAATGTTTTGCAAACACAACATATAGTATTATTTTCCTCATGATAATGCTGCTGGCAGAATATTTGATCATTCAATATATAGCAAGGCACGTTTTTGTTGAACTGAATATCACATTTGGTACATTGAAAACACTCTCTATGCCATTGGCCAGATAGTTCGTTGTCTTTCCTGGAGAATATCCTTTTGCCTTCGATTATCTTATTGCATCTTCTGCATGGTCCTTCGCCTGGTGGGTATTTCGTAATCTTTGGTGTGGAGCGCGTTTCGGACATATCTTCGGTAACAATAGATGGAACTTGAATGTTTGATAAGTCATAAGAGCCCTTAGCGTCATTTTTGGAAGGCGTATATAGGAGTTGTTCATCGTGGTTTAGTTCTGGTGGTGTATTGGATGTAAATGGTGAAGGTTGGTTGAATTTATAGAACACTGGAGTACCATTGCCAGGAGAAATATTGTCTGACTGGTATCGCGGATCAGATCTGTCTGAAGAGTTTGATGATCTATTGCTTAATAATGTGTTTTGTTGTTCTGTTGGTAATGTTGAATCATCATTGGGCATGTTAAGATCTTTTGGAAAGCCAGATAAGTATGCACTTGATTTTTTGTATTTGCTTAAATTTCTTTGGACATCAGAGTCAGATGGTAATATAGCAATAGAATCCTTTGGTTGAAGTAACGTATCAATTTCAGCATTTCTTGTTAAAGATACATCATCCAATTGAGCAATCAGTTTTTGCAATTGTGGATTTGTTGAAGTTACTGTTCCAGTAATATCTTCTTCTGGAGTGTCTTGTATTGATGCGATGGTATTGTTATTGGATTTGTTCAATCTTTCAAATGATCTGTTAGGTATTTGAATAAATTTCTGAGTACTTAATTCGTTAGGTGCAGTTTCTTTTTCATAATTGTTGTCAAGCACCAATGGTTTGGTGAAATCGTCACCATCATCGTTTGTTATTGGATCATTCAGATCAAGATCTTTTTGAAAGTTGTAGTCAGTTTCATCTAGGTTTGCACTTAGATCAGCATTTGGGTTGAATTCGAGACTGTCAGCATCATCAGATTCTGTATCTGTTTCGTTGATGTTATTCGCTGGGGAAGGTTCTGCATTAAAGTTCAAATCGTTATCAATCTCTGTCTCGCTGAAATGGTTTTCGTTCGTATGATGGCTATATTGGGACACCTGTTGAGAATGTGATTTTTGATGGTATTCATTTGCAGACTCATAGGACGCATGTTTATTTTCTCTTTCATCCCAATTATCGCTATTTATGATGTTATCGTCTAGAACACTAGATTTTTGTTCGATTTCTTCACTTGTGTTGGAGTTTAGCGACATCGAAGTATCATTCTGAGTAAGCATCTGGAAACTCTTCTCTATTGGGTTTGCAATGCTTGGAGTTACAATTGGTACTGCTGGTGATGCATTAGTTAACACATTATGGTCTATGGGCAATGATTGTTGATTATTCCCACTGTTACGGTCATTGGTGTATTGACCAAATGTTGATTGTTCTGAAGTGGAACGGAATTTACCTCCAATATTCCCTTGTGGTTTATACATAGAGATTTCTTGTCTGTCATCAATATCACGTTGCTTCTCCATAAGATGAGAATCATTGGATTTTCTGCTAGGCTTATGTATACTCTTGTTAGACGCGTTAGGTGATTTATATTTCGATGGAGACACGGGAGTTGAGGAGTTCTTTAGTGGGGTATCAGCAGCTTTTGCCGCGGGGTATCTATCCATAGGTCTCTCAGATACAGACCTCTTAGAGTTGCCTGTTTTAACATCAAACCCAGCTCTCTCAAGAGCGGTTTTATACCTCACATTTGGGTTGATTTTGGGAAATGGTGAGCCATACATGGAACTGTACATCTTGTCCTGTATATCTATTTCTATTGCTCAGTCAATAATTCAGACCAAATATCCCAGTTTTGTAATCCTGTATATTCAGCTTGTTAAATTACTATAATTTATTTGTTGTTAATTTTCAATTTCAGTTTCTCTAAAGAACGTTTGTTTTAAATGAAAGTCATATGAAAGATTGGGAGTTTTGGGAAATTCTGCCAAGATGTAATTCCAGTTTATTTCCTGATTTATGTTGTTGTGATGGGGTGGGTGAACTATGAGCAGTTAAGTGTTAGTTGATCTAAGCGTGCCAATCAATGCCATCGACGTGTCTAGTTGTTTTTGTGATGCCTTCGTGGGAATTTTTTTGATCGACGAAGCTTCGAGATTTGCTCAGAAAACGCGAAAATGCGGGATGACAGAAAGTGCTGTACTGTTGTGTGAATCAATATAGACCAGCGACGCCAAAAATAGCTATAATGACAATAAAACAATAGAAATTGTATATATCTTGCAATGGAGATAGTAAACAAAGTCGTCTAGATCAGTCTATTATGCTGTCCTAGAGATAGAATACCTTTTTGTAGTTTAATGTGAGCTTGGCAAAAGTTATTAAAGGGTCCGTCCACATAACTAATTTAAATGTGGGTGATGAACGCCGGCTTAGGATTTATGGTCCTTTAGCTGTATTGAGATTGTCTACTCTAATCAGCGTTAATAAAAATAAAAAGAATAACAATAAAAAAGAATGCCACGTACTAACGTAAAACCAGCTAAATAATATTTAAGCCTCTATAGCTACAGTAACTTACATTATTCAGTTTATTTGAAATAACAATTATGTGTTCTTTAGTATCAGCTTGGTACCAGACCAAAACATAAAATTTATCAAAGTTTTGTAAAAAAACTATACATAACGTCAATGGAACAAACCAAAATGTTGTTTAACATTTAATTCAATACATTGACACCACCAATTACCTTTACATGCTTAACACAAGTATGTTCCTTTTCACCTAAATATATGCGGAATTATAAAAGAATGTTATTTATTTTCTTAATAGTGTTTCCTCTTATGTGCAACCGGTGTGAAGTAGAAATACAGTACAATTTGATAATACCTATTATAGTAATAAATATAACGTAGGAAAGCTTTGATATGTCAGAGGATTGTGACATCCCATCACCATTATCTATCTCATCGTTTCATAGAAAGGCCAGTCACACACAAACTTACGTACGAAACTGACTGCTTCACACAAAAAGCCAGATTTCGGAATTTATGCGGAGCCTAAAGATTACCTTAAAAGTGCAATTTCAGGCACAAATAGTCGTTACCACCAAATTATCAGAGGTAAAACAAACTAAACAACTATTATAACTACTCAAAGAACACTTTTATAGTTGTGTGATGCCATTAGTAGCCGACAAATATGGCTGTTCCTGTTAAAACTCTGAAAAGGTACATCTCCGAGAGGCAATCCTCGTTTGATGACTTGGCTAGGCTAATAGAAGAAGACCACGAATTTGACCAAATAGATGGTGGAATACAGCAGGCTATTACACAACCTCTGATAGAGAAATATTACCAGTACTTGCTTGGTAGGAATAGTCAAACTGGGGCTAATACAACGGCTGAGGAAGAACCATCAGAACCATTAGAACCTATCCTTGACTATGCATTTGGCCGAGCTACTAAAGAGAAACTGAAGAGCACCAGCGCAGAATCTCTAGTATCAGAAGACACACCTACAGATCCTTTGAAGTCTGAAAATATACCTCAACTGTATAGAGATGATGATGAGGAACCTGAAGAGCTGCATGAAAATTCTGTATCTGAGAGCAACCCTAGCAACGAACAATCCGAAATATCATATTTGGAGTCCTTAAAACAATATTACGATTCAACAAAAAGAACTCTTTATAACACCTTCATTGGGAACTATGATAAAAATGTTCTTATAGACAGATATCTGCGTAAGAAGAAGCTCGCCCAATCATATGAAGAATGGAAATATGCCTGTTTAAAGCTGGATTCTTTAACGAATACCAACGAATGGAAAGAAGAACAGGAATCAACATTGTATGACTATACACTTATAAAAACTGTTACGAATAAAATGAGAGAGTTGAGACTACAGAATGATTATTTGGGATTGCTATATGTAATAAGGACAAATTGGGTTAGAAACCTAGGTAATATGGGAAATGTAAACTTATACCGCCACTCTCATGTGGGAACCAAGCTACTAATAGACCATTACATAACAGAGTCAAAGCTTTGTTTAGAAGCGTTATTACAGTCAGACCTGGATGATAATTATTTACTTGGAATTTTGCAACAGACCCGAAGAAATATAGGTAGGACAGCTCTAGTGTTGAGCGGAGGAGGCAGTTTTGGGTTGTTTCATATCGGTGTACTGGCTACATTGTTTGAATTAGATTTATTACCAAGAGTTATTAGCGGTAGTAGTGCAGGCGCTATTGTTGCAAGTATTTTGTGCGTCCGCCATAAAGAAGAAATACCCGAACTTCTACAAAAAGTTGCCTCAAAAGACTTTAATATATTTAATGATGATAAACAAAAAACTGAGAGTGAAAATCTATTAATAAAAATATCCAGGTTTTTTAAAAATGGTACTTGGTTTGATAATAAGCAACTGGCTAACACAGTTATAGAGTTCTTAGGTGACATGACATTCAGAGAGGCATATAATAGAACGGGTAAAATTCTGAACATCACAGTCTCCCCAGCGACAATGTTCGAGCAACCCAGGTTATTGAATAATTTAACGGCACCGAACGTCTTGATTTGGTCCGCTGTTTGTGCTTCATGCTCATTACCAGGTATATTTCCATCAAGCCCATTATATGAAAAAGACCCAATTACATCGGAGGTCAGAGAATGGTCAGGAAGTGCATCTGTTCGTTTTGTGGACGGTTCAGTAGATAATGATTTACCAATATCAAGATTATCTGAAATGTTTAACATAGACCACATCATCGCATGCCAAGTTAACATACACGTTTTTCCATTTTTGAAGCTTTCTTTGTCGTGTGTTGGAGGTGAAATTGAAGATGAATTTAGTGCAAGACTGAAGCAAAATTTATCACATATCTACAAATTTGTTTCAAATGAGATGATTCACTTGTTTGAGTTAGGTAGTGAATTAGGTATTGCCAAAAATTTGTTACTAAAGTTACGATCTGTACTTTCTCAACAATATTCTGGGGATATCACTATTTTACCCGATATGATGACTCTGTACAGGATAAATGAGCTGCTATGTAATCCAACGAAGGAGTTCATTTTACGTGAGATCACTAATGGCGCCCAAGCCACCTGGCCAAAGATTTCAATTATCCAAAATCACTGTGGCCAGGAGTTTGCCCTTGATAAGGCTATTTCATTCATTAAGGGTAGGATGATAGTATCCTCATCAACCAAATCACCGTTGCAATTTTTTGACGCCCCTATTGGACTAATTCAAAATAATATTCAGAAGGAGACTAACGGATATTCACATGTTTTAGATGACAATCTTTTGGAGTCTGAGTCCGCCAAATCACTTTCATTACTCTCAGAAAAGAATACAACACATCAATTGCATTCAACAGAAAACTTATCTTTATACTCAACACCAATGTCAGCAAGACATAGGAGGAGAACATCCGATGTTTCCATTAGGGCCATTGCCAAAAATAAGTCCAAATCATTTTCTGTAACTTCACCAAGCTCAATGATTCTCAAAGGGAATCGCAACTACTCCAACAATTCCCAAATCAATAGAGTAGATCTAGCAGAAAAGGAATCGAACGAATGTCACAGATCTGGTGATTATAAATTTAGTAGAAACAAAAATGTCGGTTTCCAAATAAATGTGAATAAGGTTGTAGAGACACCGAGGAGCACGCAAACTTCCAGCCAATCTACATCTGTAGGTGGTTCACCCCGAATGGAAAGACAGGAATACTTCAGGAAGTCAGGCCGTAGAATACTAAACAGTAACCGACCTGCGAAAATTTTAAGAAGTAGAAGTAGCAGTGCATCCTTTGGCGAATCTTCTGTAAGCCTGAGCCGATAGTTTATCAAATAATCCACTACCCAATTATGATTTGTTTCTCGCTTGCTGCGACACTTATTTTACTGGCTCAAACAAAAACATTCTCCATTATTTAAAGTGCAACAAATGGTAATTATCAATATTTAAATAGACATCATAATAGACTTATGAGTTTTCATATAAAATCAAGATGCCCTACTGTTATGTTGGAATCTTACAATGTTATGTACCTGATAAAAGTGACAAACGATTTGCGGTTTGTTTGTCAATGGGGACACATAGTGATCAAAAGAATCAGTCAGTTAACAATCAACTAAAAAACACTATTCAGAATTCAGAATTGATATTTAGTTAATTTTAAAATCAGAAATTATAATATCAAGTTAAAATACCGATAGGAAAATGCCTACAGACAACGCTGATTTAGGGCAAGAAGACATCGATGTCTTTGACAATGGTCGGGAATCTTTCGATAGATTGAACAAACCTGTGCTGGATGGAATCGGAATTGAAGGCAATGATGACGATGATGATGATTACCTAACATTATACAATATGACTCCCAGAGAACGTTTGATGTATACATTTAGGAGATCGATGTACAAAGCTTTAGACCATTTTAATAGTTTACCAAAATGGCAGCGGTTGCTTATTATTTTATTTGGAGCATTAGTAATAGTACTAGGTATTCTGATGCTCATATTCCATAATAAGATCCTTGATAAAGTCCTAGAGACCTCTAAAGATTTACATGAGCGGTCCTCAACGAACTTCATTCTACTGGTTCTCCTGTTCTTTGTTGGCTTCCCACCTATGATTGGATATTCGTTTTTATCTACTTCCACAGGACTAATCTATGGCGTATCATTCCATGGTTGGTTTGTGTTAGCTCTTGGATCAGTAACTGGTTCAGTGGCATCATTCTATGTTTTCAAGAATCTCCTCCATTCCAGAGCCGAGAAATTAGTTCACATGAATAAAAGATTTGAAGCTTTTGCGTCTATTCTACAAGAAGATAACAGTTATCTAATGCTTGCACTATTAAGACTATGCCCATTCCCTTACTCGTTAACTAACGGTGCTATTGCCGGGATATACGGCATTTCAGTCAAAAACTTCACAATCGCAAACATTATAACAACACCAAAACTATTAATATACTTATTTATTGGTGCACGTATTAAAAATATGGCTGAAGATCACTCCACCAGTTCAAGAATATTTGATCTAGTGAGTATATTAATAACTTTAATTATTTTCACATTGACAGCTTGGCTTCTATATTTCAAGACCAAGCAAAGGTACGCTCAGTTAAAAAATCAAGCAGTTGCACAGAACTCATCAGCTAATAGAGAAGTTGATTTTGAGATATAAATTATGCTTATATTAAAGATATTATTGTTACAACTACCAATTAAAACTATATACTAAATCACGAATGACGTTATTCGAGCTGTTAGAGCTCATCGCGATGACTATGAAAATGCATAACATCAAAGTCAGTAATTAATACCTTCATCATTGACTGATATAACTGCATGAGCACTATCAATAGTCTAAACTAGTATCCATCGGCTTTTATTGATAAGAGTATTACTTTTGCTAATTTTAAACTGGAGAAACGTCATGTTTGCGAGATTAAACATGCTCGCCAAGGGCGTAAGTGGCAAGTTATGGACAAAAGGGAAGGTTCACAGCAGGTTCACTGGCAATAGAAGCTATGCTACATACAAACGGTTTAACAATAATTCATCCACTGACTTTACCAAACTTTTGCTAGATGAGAGTGGTCGGAAATATCTTGCTGTAACATTTGGTCTTGGTGGCTTATTTTATGTGACTCATCTGGAGAAAGCACCGCTCAGCGAAAGAAACAGATTTATATGGGTTCCAATTGGAATTGAACGCCAAATTGGTAATTACTCTTATAAATCGATTATAAATCAAACCAAGGGTGCTATACTACCAGAGAATCATCCATTGACTTTACGAGTTGACAAGATATTTAGAAAAATTGTACAGGCAGCCATGCATCAACCAGGAGTAGATCAGAAGCAAATAGAAAATATTCAGTGGAAAATACATATTGTAAATGATCCAAGAGCACCTCCAAATGCATTTGTTTTACCTAATGGCAAAGTTTTTGTCTTTTCATCAATGCTTAATATATGCCAAAATGATGACGGTATTGCCACTGTTTTATCACATGAATTTGCACATCAATTGGCAAGACATACCGCCGAAAATTTATCAAAAGCACCTCTGTATTCTCTTCTTGGCATTATATTGTACACGGTAACTGGAACAGAGGGAATAAACCGACTACTATTGGATGGTATACTACGGATGCCAGCTTCTAGACAAATGGAGACCGAGGCTGATTATATTGGTTTGATGTTGATGTCTAGAGCCTGCTTCCAACCTAATGAATCTGTAAGACTATGGGAGAGAATGACTCAATTTGAGAAAAGAACTATGAATGGCGCCAATTTTGAATTCCTAAGTACACACCCTGCCAGTAGCAGAAGAATTGAAAACATGCAAAAGTGGCTTCCTCAAGCTAGACAAATATATGAACAGTCTGAATGCGGAATGTTTACTGGCTTCCAAAATTCAATATTCAATACCGCAGAGAGTTTTTCAAACAGCATATGGCATTAATATATACATTCCTGTCTATAACATTTTAATGAAATTTATGATACATATAATTGTTATTCTAATTCGGTTCAAAGTGGACGTCTCCGTTTGAACAAGCTTTTAGAATTACCTTTAGAGATAACACTTTTAATTGGTTGGTTTTTCACTTGGAAGACATCCTGATCTGAATAAACCTGTTTTATTTGCTTAATCCGTTGCATTCTTTCGGACACTATATAGCTAACTTTTGCCTCAGCTTTTTTAATTTCAGTAAAATCATAATCATCTCTGCTACTAACATCATCAAGTAGCAGATTATCATTCGTTATTGATTTCAGAAGCTGAACATCATAAAGCAGTGACCCATAATCAGCTAGCCATAATGGGTCGACAGAGGTTACGCAACAAATATACTCCTGCTCTGTCAATAACATCTCATGATAAATAACGTATGGTGGTAAATTTGGAAGACCATAAAGGGAGGAAGTTGGATGCACACGCAATTCCATCCCCGTCCTCAAATGAACATATTTAGTCAATCCAGAAGCTTTTGCTGCTTGCTGAGCAAATCCTGAGCATATACATTTTCTAATAATAGATAAATCAGATCCCGCAGATTTTAGTTTGTGCTTCTGTTGTTTCAGCAAGCTAACTATTTGTGTGCGAATTTCCCTAGCTCTGATCAGGGATTTGTACAACACGAAGTTTTTTTTACACCACTTGGGAGAATACTTGGCACTCTTCCATTGGTCATAAACATTCATCAAAGTCAAATGGTCGGATTCAGAAATAAAAAATCTCTTTCTTGCTTCATCTGCCTCTTTTTGGCGCTCTTTTGGTCTCTCAAATACTTGTGGTACAGATAACATTGCAACAATTGTAACTACCTCTTTACTACATCCGAAAGAGATAGATTGGATCAAAACTTTAGATAGAGTTGGTTGAAGTGGAAAATTTACCATTTTTTTACCCAAAGCATTTAATTCGCCGTCATCGTTTAACACACCAAGAAACCACAGCTCATACATAGATGCCATCAGTGTTTCGATAGATGGTGGATCAAGAAAAGGGAAATCAACAACGTTCTTAATCCCTAACGATTTTAATGTAAGAACAATGTTTGACAAGTTGGTCCTTTTTATTTCAGGTATGGTTTGTTGATACATATCAGTCAACTCCGTCTCTTCAGAATAGAGTCGATAAGCTATACCCGGAGCAGTACGACCTGCTCTCCCAGACCTTTGATTGGCATTCGCTATCGAAATGGGGGCAATCGCCAAACTATCAAGACCAATTTTGGGATTGTAAATTTTTAGCTTTGAGTATCCACAATCAATGACGTAACGTATACCTGATATTGTCAGTGATGTTTCTGCAATGTTAGTACTGACCACTATTTTCCTCTTACCAATATCTAAATCCAAAAATATACGGTTCTGTATTTCAGCAGGTAGAGCTGAATATATCGGAAACAATTCAACATCATCAACCTTATCAAATGTGTTGATACCATACTTCTTACCATACAGATCAACAATTCTCTCTTTTATTAGTTCAATACAACATAAAATATCTTCTTGACCTGTCATGAAAATTAAAATATCCCCACTTTGGATGGCTGTGGTTAAATGAATCCGCACTGCTTGAGATACAGCTGCTTCGACATAATCTGGCACAGTACCACTTGTATGCATCACCTGTACTGGATAAGTTTTACCTGGTACTTTATATTGCGGAAGACCTCCAAAGAATTGAGAAAACTTGTTGGCGTCAAGCGTTGCCGATGTAATTATGATTTTTATATCACGTCTTCTTTTAACCAAATTTTTTAGAAGACCTAATAAAACATCTGTGTTTAAAGATCTCTCGTGTGCTTCATCAATAATTATTACTTTATATTTTTCTAAGTTCTCATCTATCAATGTTTCTCTTAATAAAATACCATCTGTCATAAATTTAATTTTGGTGCTAGGACCAGTTTTATCTTCGAAACGAATCGAGTAACCGACAAGGTCTCCAACTTTCTTATCCATCTCTTGTGCCACACGCTTAGCAACTGACATAGCTGCAACTCTTCTAGGCTGTGTACATGCTATTAAACCACCATCTCTGGTATATCCATCTTCGTATAAATACTGTGCCAATTGCGTGGTTTTCCCCGACCCTGTTTCACCAATCAATATACTAACCTGATTATCTCTAATCATCTGCAACACATTCGCCCTAGCTTTGTATATGGGTAAGCTTTTTCTTGTTTTATCAACATCTTCTGTGGCAGTCTGTTTATCAATATTCTTATTAGTTTTCCTACTATTATCAAGAATATTGCTATCTTTATTTAGACCAAGTGCTTCACCAAGGCTAGTACCTGATAAATTTGTAGACTCCTTTGCTTTTTCTGCACTATCATTCTGATTCCTTTTCATGGCTACAGAGCGGCTACCTTTCCTAGCATTTAATGCAAACTGACCTTCTGGATTTTTAAATGGGTTCACTAAACCGTCATGAGAACTTTCAGAAAAGGATCCCAACAAAACGCTACTATCGAGATCGTATTGTTCAGAGTACTTATTAAGAAAATATGGTAACCAATTTTTTCTAGTAGAAACCGAAAACGGAGTTAAATCAACTAAAGAGTTAATGGTTTCCCTTTGTGTTTCACTAGTAACAGATGTATTTTCCGTTTGAACAGTGAATAACGCATCTTCATCTACTACTGTGTTACCGTAATCGTCATCATAGTTATACCACTGCATATCTTCATCCTCACTAACTTCAGATATAGCCGAACTCAAGACTTCCTGCTCCTCCTGCTCCTCCTCATCGCCATCCTCCTCTTCAGTAACTTGCCCTTCACCTTTTTCTTCTATAGGCCTAAATGAACAGGATGTAGCATCGTTATTGTTGTATGAGTTTCTTAATAGAACATCTTTCTGTAGTACTGGCGTATGTAGTTGTACATCTTCCTCATCATCTGGGGCTTCATCATTTCTCGACCGTTTCATCACATTCAATGACGAATCCTTGGCCACAAGTCCAGTATTGGCTGGAGCATCAGTACTACCAGCACCTTCCAATAATAATTGCTTCAATTCATCGAAAAAATGATTATCTTGCCCTTTGAATTTACCCAGGGAAACACACGATTTGCGAAACTTGTCACCCTTATTGCGCTCCGCAAACCGCTTCAAAGTCTTGTAAAAATTGGTAGTCAGCTTCTCCGTAATACCTCTACTCTCTAGCCAACTGGTAACATCTTCCATCAGGGCTCTTATAAGCTTTGTCCTTCTGTATTGCTAGCAGTCGCCATTTCAGCTCATCGCATCGCTAGGGCTCACTTTTATCACAATTTTTTTTCCCAAAACCCGACTTAACTTGCAAAGACAAGGAAATTCAAACATTTAAAGCCCAAATGTACAGAACTTAGCATAAGAGGAGTCATCGAAGGAGGATTATCAATTCTACACTTACAGCAGTACAAGATAGCAGTACCAGTGTTGTTATTTGCTTGCCACAAGTTCTTGAAAACAGCAGCCTGATTTCAAGACCGTTGACAAAGGGATACAAATTCAAGACACCGGACAAATCATGATGATGAAAAGAGGATTTCATAGTGGATCCGCTATGATGAAAGGAGTTGATAAGTTTGTGGTTCGCAACAGTACCAAACCGATGAAAGAACTTCGGGGCAGTCCTACTATCTACAACTCTACCAATTCCAGTTCGAATAGCAAAGGTTATCTGAAGGCACAGAGATTGCTAGAGCCAGGCTTGTACCTTAACAGAGCACAATCCTCACCCATGGGGTCTACTAATATCGAGACTATACCACTTGGATTCATACCAAAGGATGATCCTAGAAGAGAGTACATAAGACACTTGAAGTACCAGGAAAAGGACAAACAACTGAGCAAATTGGCACCTCCAGTGTTGGTAAGCAAGAGCACTGTAGAGGGCAAGAAGTACCACTTACAACCGGAGGATATTAGTGAGATCAAGAGGCTGAGACTCGAGGACCCAGTTAAGAACAACAGGAAAGCACTAGCTGAAAAGTTCGGCGTGTCACCACTGTTCATATCTATTGTTAGCGAGCCACCTAAATCACACAAGGAAGAGATGAAGTCCAGGCTGGAAACTATCAAATCAAAGTGGCATGCGAAGAGAGCCATTGCTAGAAGCGACAGACAAAAGAGACAAGAGCTGTGGTATAGGGCATAAAGCAAAGTCATATGATTTTTTTTGGCAAAGCAAAATACAATCACGACATCAAAAAGACAATACTTGTAAATAACATTGCCAATCAAGGACGTAACAAGATTATATATCCCAAAATTAACAAAATTTTGTACATACTTTTCATTAAATATCAAATCACCAAACGATTATCATTTGGTTGGGAAATGTAAAGGTTAAATAGCTCTCATGAAAACCTCGATACATGTAAGCTAGTTTCAGAAATCTAGTCCAAACTTCAAGCTGAAATGGTACTCCTCTTAGACTGGAGGGGGTGTCTGTTGACTTTAGGAAATCCATAATACACCCATAAAATTATTGTTATCACGATATTATCACTCGAGATGGCAAAAATCGTAGCATCAAAGATAGTTTAGGCATCAGGTTTCTGTGGATGGGGGTGTCCTAACATCATTCACTATATAATTATATAAGAGTAATACCCACAATTGCCAATTCATGATAAAGTTGAATAGAACCAACCAGGCAATTGATTAACAACATGGCTGATTACGATGATGACGATTACATGAGCGATGAGCTACCTGACTTCGCTGACGAGGCAGAGTTTGATGACTATTTGAATGACGAGGAGTATGATCTGATGAACGAGGTGCTGCCTCAAGCAAAGAAGGAACTAAGCGAGTATCAAGGCTGGGACAACTTGAGTGTTAAATTAGCTATATTTGAGAATGAGTTCGATTTGCAAGCTGCCTTGACTGAGCTCAAAAGGAAATTCAAAAAGAAGAAGCCTAAGAAAGAAGTAACACCCGCAACAACTACCACCAAGAAAGTCACCAAAGACCTAGGAAAGCTATCACTCAATCAAAATAAGAAACAAGATGACGAATGGCTTGACCTTGACGAGCCTAGGAAGACTGAGGAAGAAGACGATACAAAAATTGTATATAAGAAGGTTACTGTACCAACTAAACCAAGAAAACCAATTGATATTGAAAGTTATATCCAGAAGAGTAAACCACATGTCAGTTTTGTTGTGTTAGGTCATGTTGATGCCGGTAAATCTACTTTGATGGGCCGTGTATTACAAGATGTTGGTGCAGTAGATAAGACATATATCAGAAAGTTAAAGAAGGAGAGTGAAAACATTGGTAAAGGCTCTTTCCATTTAGCCTGGGTTATGGACCAAACTAAGGAAGAAAGAGAACGTGGTGTAACAGTGTCTATATGTACTAGTGACTTCGATACTCCAAATGCCAATTTTACCATCGTTGATGCACCTGGTCACAGAGACTTTGTACCAAACGCCATTGCTGGTGTTTCACAGGCAGATGTGGCTATCTTGTCTATTGACTGTGGTATAAATGCCTTCGAATCTGGTTTCAACCTTGATGGACAAACTAAGGAGCACGCTTTGCTGGCGAAAAGTATGGATATCAAGAGAGTCATTGTGGCCATGAACAAAATGGACACCGTACAATGGTCTCATGAAAGATATGAAGATATCAAACAAAAGTTGGTCAAGTTTTTGTATGAGATCGGGTTTACGGACAACCAATTGCTTTGGGTGCCTTGTAGTGGGTTTTCTGGTGAGGGTGTCTACAAGATTCCTTACCCAGAGGATGCTGCATGGTATACTGGCCCAACTGTAATCCAAACGTTGGAAAATGTTGCATCCGATGTTGGTATGGTTACATATCAAGAGGTAAAGGACCAATCTTTCATTTTCTCTATTTTGGAGTCATCAGCATCAAACAAGAATGAAGAAGCAATTATTTCCGGTAAAGTGGAGTCCGGTACTATCCAACCTGGTGAAACGCTGACTATTTATCCTTCTGAACAAAGTGTCACTGTGGATAAGATTATTATGGGGAAGGAGCAAGCTCCTGTTCCTATTGCAGTTAAAGGAGAATTCGTTACAATCAAGCTTCGTCATGCACACCCAGAAGATATACAAGGTGGTGACATAGCGGCATCCGTTGATTTCGATATTGCTGCCTACCAAAAGTTTAACCTACGAATGCTTACATTCAAAATGGATAGGCCCTTGCTACCGGGTACACCTTTCATGCTTTTTAGAGGTGTATGTGAACAACCTGCCAGAATCAGTAAGCTGATATCCTTGGTTGATAAGGACGATTTCGAAACAGTTATCAAGAAGAAGGTAAGACACTTGAGCTCACACCAAGCTGCCATCGTTGAGATCGAACTGACAGAGAAGAGAAGATGGATCCCTCTTCTGACATTCTCACAAAATGAACACATAGGAAGAATTGTGTGCAGAAAAGATGGACGTACTATTGCCACAGGTACTATAATGCCGTAATTTAATGAAGACAATTAACTCCGCACCAATGACACACCAATTTGCATTATTGTACAGCACTTCAAAAACCCCAGCACTAGCCAAGATGAATAATAGAGGTTTACTTTTTAGACAGAATTCAATGTAGTATCATACATAAAACAATAGATATTTACAACTATGCATTCTAAAGCTAATCCTATTTTGCGATAGAATAGTGAATATAACTTTAATTCACGTGATCTCAGCAAAATAAAGTCCTCTTATTTTATTAGAGAATGCACTGCTAACAAACTTCGCGATGCCTCTGATTCAGTTTTATCAACACAAGATAATGAGCATACAATGGATCACAACAAAACTGCTACCTTTCGGAACAATAAGATTAACTAGATATATGAATTAGTTTGTGATCCTATACTAAATTAAAAATTCAGATCAAGGATAGTAAGAAATGGATGGTTTAGAGCAACAAAAACTGGCGAAACAGCAAGAATTAGCAGCCCTTAAGAGAATTACTGCACTAACAGATCAAATGAGGACTGAATTAGATGAGATGAGTATTGAGGTGAGTAAGATTAATAAGAATGCAGAGTCTGTGGCTAATGTTATGGCTAACTGGGACTCTATAAGGAAGTATATATCCGAGGCGAGTTTGGGCTTACTGAGGTACGCCGAAGGAGATTATCAAGTCGGTGCATGGGATGGTAAAGAAAACAAGTCTGATAAGTCCAATGCTGACAAGTCATATCAAAGTGATGATGAACATAAAACGGAACCACTACCAGAAGCTCTCGTAAGAATAAGCGTTGCAAATAATGAAGAAAGCAGGAAATAATTCATCCAAAGGCAACCTAGTCAACCACAAAGACAATTAGTTGACTACCTATTTCACCTTCACTAAAACAGCCAAAAATATATCATGCCATTCAATAATTATACTATTGGCTCCCTAGAGAAAGCTTCGCCATTCGGTTCTATATGTATGTACTGGTCTGGAGTGCCATTATAAATACTGGGTTTAGCTCCGTTGTAATATTCCTATTTTTATTGTATACTATTAAATAAATATACAGCTATGCAAATCTGACTTCAGTTCTGATACTCTATAGTTAGATCGTGATAATTAACGGTGTATGAATTATCATTAGCTTTGTCTAGAGAAGATATCGTTTCAATAATCCGTTTTTCAATATCAACAGCGGTAGACTCTACAGTATTATATTCCTTTTCTAATATATCCTGCAGTTTCTTCGTGTCCAATTCGTAATTGGAAAACAAACTACTCAATAAGCTTTCAGTAAACATGGTCTTTTCAGTCAGAACGCCTACAGTTGGCAATGGACAATTAGCGCGGAATAGTTCATCTTCCAAGTACTGCTTTAAGACAAAGTGCAAGGTAGAATCTTCACTAGTAGTGTCATATGCATTTTGAATATCAAATAAAATACTTCTTCTCCAAATCAAAGATATTAAGAATTTCTTTAGTTCCAGTTCCAGTATATCACCATCAATGGCCAGTAGTTTTAATGCATGATATAGACATTCCTTGTCATCGATCAAGGAATAAAGAATCACAACCTCCACAAATTGTAACATGGTGCTGTTGGTCACTTTTTTTACCAACAGATCAAAGAGTTTCTCAAATTCAGTCCCTTTATAATTTGCTTGAAGATGAGATGGTGCACCATCAACTCTTTTCAATTTTTCAACTAAATCTTTGCCTCCATCTACCACGTCAAGATTGGCTTGTATCCTCTTCAGGGCTCCCAGTAAATTAACATTAGCGTGGTTTTCGTGCGCTGCCAAGGTACTTAGTTTAGCAATGTTTAGGTATAACTGGGCTGATTCCAAAGTCATGGCAGAGGCTCTATCACCACTAGTAATGTCATACAATGTTGCTGCGGCACTTGCGTAATCATAGTTAATGATACTGAATATCCATGAAACTCTGCCATACTGTGGGTACTTCTTAAAAAAAGACACTAAAAATTCCTGTTGCTCAGGAAATCTGTAAAACAAGTCTTGCAGTTTACTTTTCTTCACATAGTATTCAAATAGGGTATGGGCAAACTGTTCACCGAATCTGGCAAAATATTCTTCATAAAGTGCCTTTGATTCAACTGCTTCTAAAGTATCTAAAGTTTCCACTAATGATACAAAGTCGTGATAAAATTCTGAAATCTCTAACGAATCCTCATTCAAACCAAGTTCACATAATGTCTGGTTCCAAGCTAAATGATTATTCTCATAAAGTTGGTCACATTTCTTCATAAAATCTTGTGCACTAACATCATTCATATTATTTTCTTTCAAAAAGAACAAGCGCACCTGATTAAAAAGATAATATAATGTCTTTACTATCACTAAAAGTTGGGTATTTGCGTTTTTCTCTTGACCCTCAAGCGAGAACTTTAGATCGAAAAAAAGTTGATTTATAGAATCGAGGATATCTATGCTAATGAACCATGGCAGATGTGTATTTAGTTCAAGTGGATCGAGGGACAAAAATTCATATCTTAACTTCTTCTCACCTTCCTCTAAAATAGCATCATATATGGTTTCAATTATTAGGTCAGCAAGCGTCAGTTTGAACGTGTAGGACTTAGATGGTAGCTCTTTTATTATAGTATTCAAATAAGTAGAGAATAGATCAGGGAACCTATGGATTTTCTCCACAGCCAATTCGATTTCGTTGATATTACCATTAGCCTCAAGAGTTCTGTCCCAAAAAGATTTCAGTTCAAAGTTTGATGAGCTGATAAAATTGTTGAATTTGTGAAAACAGTTTAACAGCTCGAAGTTTTCTATTATATCTAGCTTTTTAGAAGGTGAAATACTGAAAGCGAAGTTATCCTTAACAAAACTGATCAAGTTTCTAAAGTATACTAATCTGAGACTCAAATGCTTCTCAATATTATCTGTCAAAGGTGGAATATATTTTGATGAGGACAATAAAATCTCTTCACTAGCAGTCTTCAAGTCATTTTCGACTTCATCTTGCTCAAGATGGAGGCCACCAGGTAGATTAAACTCTACTGGGTTGCTACTACTGGAAGAAAAATAGATTGCTTGGTCAAGATGCGACTTAACAAAAGATTCTTCGTACGCAGTTTCCCCTCTCTCCTTTTTTGGAATGATGGATATAATTCCCATACCTTTAGTGAGTAAATACACTGTAGATGCGTCATTACTTTCGGCTAATATTTGTATTTCTTTATTGAAACTGATGATATCTTCCCATTTTCTTTTCAAAGTATATGTAGAGTCCAATTTTGAACTAGTCTGCGTTATGACAACTGCTTTATCAAATACAATGAAGAGATCAAAATACTTTGAAGTGGCACTTTGTAATGAGCTTGGTACGCAAAGTTTTGGTTTAGCTAATGCACTGTTTCCCTTCATGATGTAGGTATTCAATCTATATGTTGAAAATATTGTGAAAGAGTTTGTTTGTTCATCTAGAATTATGGTAGACAAGATAAAGTTGGTCTCATCTGAACTGGATATCTGTGTTAGAACAACTTGTGGAGAGAACGGTTGATTTGTTATCGGATGTGTATCCAAAATCTTTAAGGAGCCTTGAGCAAAGGGATAAAGCTCTACCAAATCATCTAGTATGCTATCGTAGAAATTAGTATCCATCATCTTAACGCATTTAGAGGCAACTGACAGTTTCCACACTTGAAAGCGGCCATTTCTTGTAAGAACATATACGATTCTCTCACCTTTCCCAATAATCGGCCCATTTCTTAGTGATATGATTTCATTACTACTTGAGAAAAGACTCAAAAAAGCTAGAGGACCACTACCCTTAGGCCTAATCAGTTGCTGTTTAAGCGTTAGGCAGGGTTTACCATTTGTCTCTCTAATGGTTATAAACATCAATCTTCCCTCTGTAGTAGCTAGTACAAGACCTGCCGGTTCTGAGTTAAGCATCAGCGTTACCTTTTCTTCTGAATGTAGTTTCAAATCTAATAAATGGGCCATATTTTTAGATATAGATGTCGAAAGATGGTTAATTGAACGCATATCTTCGTAGTATACTAAGTAAGTCGCGTCTGCTGTGTTTTCTACCAGAATCACACCACCAACAATACCATTCGAAGAATTGCTATTTTCTAGTCCTAACATCTCAGCATCAGTATCATAATTAGTTGGCAAAATAAAAACCGATTTTGGGAGAGCGTTTACCGATGAACTACTGTCAGTATTCAGTGGTATTTTACAATAATTAGAGTCGTCCCATTTCGAATTGATGAAGTTCCATACATATAAATTCTCATTATCATTATAGGAGCACTGCTTGTTTACACCATCTATTGTGGAGTAGAAAGGAACATGAGAGGGAATAGGAAGTTGCTCAGCATTGAATGAATTTATACATTTGACCAAATACTTGTCATTTTCGGTCAAGACCTTGGTCTGATCACCAACTTGCTGATAGATCATGGACTCCTCATTACCACTGTCAACATTTTCAATGGCACTCGTGCCAGTAGTTTCATCATTCAGGATATCCTTCCTTAGTTGAAACATTGGCTTAACGTCAGTCATATTGCTATAGGTTCAATTATTATATCAATGCTATATTAGCAATTCGGTATGAGTCAAAGACTAGAACTGAAACCAGATTATCTCCACAAAATGACCAAATCCTAGGAGCTTAAATATATTTCAAATTTTCGATGGGGTGTAAAACGGATACCTATTTATCCCCAGAAACCACACAAAACTTGTAACTATTTCTACCAATTGAGCAGCAAAAATACGTAGAGTTGATCCAATTACTATGAGCCTAATAAAAAATAGGGAGTTAAGGTACTAATTTAACAGTTTAATTATTAGATAAACTAGATTTATTATTTGATCGTTATTGCTTATTTTCAGTTGAATGTGCGTGATCGATTTCTGCAAAATTTCAAATAGGGCATCTATCGTAACATACGACTGTACAAGAGTATGGATGATTGACACCGCATTGCAATATTATCAATGCCATGCCAGTGCTCAATGGTAATCCTATTAGACATCTTCGCTTTCAATTAAAACCAAAAACTGCTCTATATTACTATATAAAGATCTGAAGAAAAAAAAAAGAAATAAAGATAAAAAAAAAATAAGATTACAACTATAACTTAGGCTTAGTTCTTCATATGCTCTCTATTTTCTATTAGTCTCAGCATATTTCTCAGTAACATTGCAATTGTCACCTTACCTGTCATTGGAACATATAGGGAAGCCTTTTGCTTAACGTGGTCATCGTCAAAATTCTTGAAGCTTGAAAAGTTAATGCAAGTGGCACCATCTTTGATGTACTCTGTTGGAAATTTATAACTCTTTGATGGAACACCGGTGATAATGATATCTGCATCCTTTGAGACTTGTCTCAGAAGTTCATCAGAAAACGGACCAAGATCTTCTACGTGGTGCTTAGCAAATTTCAGACTCTCACCACGTGTAAACTTCTGTATGTTATTTATATCGACAGAGTATACTGTGGCCCCGTCGTTGGCCATAAGAGCCGCCAGAGGTCTTCCTACGATTTCTGATCTGTTAACCACAACACATGTCTTACCATATAGACGGTTACCCTCCGGTAGGAATTCGTTGTAAATCTTCAAGTATTCCAATATCTTCACAATAGCCAGTGGAGTGCAAGGCAAGATAGATTTTAAAGTCTGCGCCTCATCCAAAAATCTGACATTATGGTATAGATTTTGATAGTAGACGTGGTTCAAACCTTCCACGTCTTTCTCCTTAGCGACAACTTGTTGCAAATATTGATCCTGCGCATTTCCGAACACGGGGAAGTAGATCATTATACCATCAACATTTTCGTCTCTGTTGGCCTGAATGATGGCTTCCTCGAGGAAATCCTTATCAGCAATTCTCCTCAGCTCGTAACGAACTCCCAGTGCCTCACTGGTTCTTTGTGTCCATTTGGCGTACATCTCTGCAGCGGAGTCATCGTTAGCCAAAAACCCGACCAACAAAGGTCCATTGGGCCTCACCCCGTTCTCCTTCAACTCGTTGATCTTCTCAACAATATGATAATCATACGTCTTGGAAATAGTGGACGCCAATATGGTTCTACCGGGATTGCTAACACTCATAATTGTAGTTTGTATTTGTGCTTGTATTATTTTAGTCTCTATAGTATCAGTTCGGGGAGGGATGACTCTTTGATAAATATTCAAAAGCCTTAATCAATGAATGTCCCTAAGAATAAATCTAACTTTTGCAAATCTCAAGAGCACACTTTCCTTATATATTAAATATTTCTGACTACTTTCAACATATATTAGAACCTACTATCTCATTATTAATTGCTAATTACTATGTCCACTGGTCTAAGCATAGGGCATCGCTATTATTGGCACTATTATTACGGGCCAAAAATGACTCCTCCTCAGAAACCATCGTACAATTGTGACAAAGCAGTACATACTCCAGTTATGCCCTGCCTCTCTTTCTAGGACAAAGTGATTTCCTTCCTTTTTTTTCACATGACCTGGAAAATCATTGCAGACAAATTTAGAAAAGTAAAAAAACTGCTCCGATGAGAGTTCGAACGCGGGTCAATTATATATATTTTTCACTGTTTCAAATTTTTCAAAAATGCATGAAGGAAGTAAAGTTCAGCTGATGCGATGAGCATCACATATATTGTGGATTTATGCAGAGTTAAAGTTTTTATGCCCATTGGAGTCAGGTCTAGTGGGGGGAGTTGATGAGTGGTTTGATTCTTTGTGTGAGAAGGAATTGCTGTCTGATCTAAGCGTAACGTTGCTTTCTTTTACTAGGAGTTGGGCGAGACAACACCCTGTGAGTATTTGGAGACATAGTGTATACATACCTACTCGGCAATTGGCGCGGTGCCAGAACAAGAGACAAGAGAAGATTAATAGTGGGAGGGCTGCATCAATGTTTACTTTTACTCCTGTGGCGCACCCTACTGCGGACACGCAGCACCCTCTGTTGCTTTTACAAGCTGACAGCGGTGAGAGGTATTTTTTTGGTAAAGTCTCTGAAGGGTCACAGAGGTGTTTGACGGAGAACAAGATCAAGATATCCAAATTGGGTAACATATTTTTGACAGGTATGCTGGACTGGTCTGCTATAGGTGGCCTTCCTGGTATGATATTGACCATTGCAGATCAAGGTAAGGACAATCTGGTGTTACACCATGGCAGCCAAATTCTCAACTATATTGTCTCCACATGGAGGTATTTTGTTTTCAGATTTGGAATAAACTTGAGGACAAATACGCTAGTGCCATCAAAAAATATTTATAAGGATAAGTTATTACAAGTAAATCCGATTGTCATATCAAAGAAACACTCCGAAGAGGTCAAACTCGGGAACAAAACGGTTGAGAGTTTACTAAATGACATTGTTGCTCACATGTTTCCTAAGAAAACCGATACAAATATGAAGTACGAGCCTTCCAAGGATCCTCATTTGAACGTAAAACTACCGGAAAATATATCAGTTCCTTCAGAAACGACCAACTATGAAGTGCAATTCAATTCAATTAGAGGTAGATTTAAAGTCGAAGAAGCAATTCGATTAGGTGTACCAAAAGGCCCGCTTTTTGCAAAACTAACTAAGGGTGAGTCAATTACACTCGAAGATGGTACTATAGTTTCACCAGACCAAGTTCTGGAGAAAGAAAGAAATTTTGGCAAAGTTCTAATTTTAGATATACCTGATAACAGTTTCATACCATCGTTCATGGAAAAATTCAAGACCCATGATCTGTCAGGAACTGCAGCAATTTACTATTTCTTAGACGATAAAGTGGTGTTCAATGATGATATTATTGAACTAATGGAAACATTAAACCATGGGAATGTACAACATCTAATTTCACACTCAAAAATTTCTCCAAACTCACTAAACTTTCGTGGATCAGCTTTAACCACATTAAAACTAAAATCGATGCAACCAGAAAGTTATAATCTACCAAAATGCGATCAAATACTATCTAAAGATTTCTTTGATTGTTTTGAAAAGAGTACGCCCTTAGGTACGACATTAATACAATCCAGTGAAGAAGATATAAAATCTTCAATCGATAAAGAGAATGTACATATATTCAAAAGAGGTACAGATGTGACTTTAGAACCCTATACCAAAAATTCAGAGTTGGAAGTGCAAGATCTAAACAGCAAAGTGATCACAACTGAACTTCCCTCAACTGCAGATTTCTGGAAGAGAGCATTTCATAACCATGTTGTTCCCTTGCAAATTCCTGGTGCTACATATGAAAATATTGTTGAAAATCAATTTCATGTAAATAACTTCAACAGTAGCCCAGAGAAAGCAACACAGCCCGAAATTATTACACTTGGTACAGGTAGTGCTCTGCCGTCCAAATACCGTAATGTGATTTCAACGTTAGTGAAAGTACCGTTCAACAACAATGGTGTCATCTCAAATAGAAATGTAATCCTTGATGCAGGGGAGAATACTATTGGTATGTTGAAAAGGATGTTTAATTCTACTGAACTGCTGTCCATATTTAAAGACTTGAAGCTAATCTATTTAAGTCATTTGCATGCCGACCATCATTTGGGTATTATAAGTATACTAAGAGAATGGAATAGATATACAAAAAATGATGAAAATGCTAAAATTTATATTGTAACACCTTGGCAATATAAGAAGTTCGTGGATGAATGGCTAAATTATGAAGACGAAAGCATATTATCACGGATCAACTACATTAGTTGTGAGCATTTTATACATGGAAACTACGTTCGGAAAGAAATTAAACCGTTAGATATAAACGAATTTGAAGCAGTGATTTCTGAGAACACTAATAAAAAAAGAAAATTGCAGTTATCACTTGATGATACTTCTTCTTTCAAAGATTATACAAGCATAAAAATGATGTGCAAAGACCTTAAAATCTTTAAGTTCGAGACTTGTAGAGCGAAACACTGTGATTGGGCATACTCAAATACTATAACATTCTACAAGAATTCGTTCAACAGTGACTTATTTAAGGTATCTTACTCTGGTGATACGAGACCTAACTTGGAGAGATTTGCATACGAGATTGGTAAAGGTTCTGATTTACTTATTCATGAAGCAACTCTAGATAATGAATTGATTGAAGACGCCATCAAAAAGAGGCATAGTACCATTAATGAGGCCATCAATGTATCAAATGCCATGGAAGCCAAAAAGCTTATATTGACACACTTTTCCCAGAGATATCCTAAGTTGCCTTCGATGGATAATAATATCAAAGTTGAGGCCAATGAATTCTGCTTTGCTTTTGATGGTATGATTATCCCATACAATACTCTTGGTAAGCAGAAAGAAGTTTTCCCTATGCTGAGCAAAGCTTTTGCAGAGGAACAACAGGAAGAAGAAGAAGAGTCTAATGATGATTAAATGGCCTGCCAATAGTATCATATCTATAAAAAATTATTAAATTGTCGTATCCATAAATTATTTACAGAGGGAAATTTTCCCAACCCTCTTTTTGTTTATTATGAGTTACTAATAATGCATCAACATATTTTTCCGTATTTTTCATGAAAATCTTAGAGATAAATCCATAGAAATTCTTTAAATTCTTTTTAATTTCTGTTGTTATACTTTCAATTTCTGCCTCGATTTTAATTTTGCGCCTAGAAAGTATCTGTATAGTTTTCTCCAGTTGCTCCTTTTTATCCACGCTTCTGAAAACAAATACTGATCCTCCATTTAATTTTTCCAATGCAGCGGTAGCCTTTTGTAACTGTGTTTTTACAATCAAACAATATGTACCTAGTATTACTCTTTGATCTAATGTAGCTCTTATACTAGTGCAGTATCGGAGAAACAAATCAACTGACGTCCAAACATTCTCATACTCTTGTACAGAATCTTCATCAATAAAAAGCACTGTTTGTTGATGATTCCTAGCAAAAGCTCTAATTACTTCTGAGCAATGCTTGTTCAATTCTTCGTCAGCCAGGCCTTGCAACGTCTTATAATACTCTAGTTGAACTGATTTTAGTTCGCCCCGTTCTTTGTCTATTAGAGTAAGGGATGTAACCAGTGTTTTGAATTGTTGTTCAATTATCGAGATTCTGTCAAATGCCTTTATCAAATACTCATCATTTTCTTTATAAGTCGGTATTGTACTAAAAGAGAATAGCCCTTTATACTCACTCTCTATGCCACCATTAAGAATAATTTCTTTTCCTTCCTCGCTTCCAAATAGCTTCAGTAAACTGATATGCGCTGAGTCAAAAGGCCGAGTAGTGTCAAGTGCTAAAGAGTTTGTTATATTAGCTCTTTTAACAGACTCATTGATATAGTCATCACTATTTAAGAAGCACTTGAAGTCGATATCATTGCGTAGATATTCATTGTTAAGAATATGCTCCAACATCATCTGCATCTGATTCCTACAGGTATCAGTGATAGACGGCTTTACTTTATCAGGCAATTGACACAATAATGGTGGTGGTGGTATTATTACACCCCAGTTATTACTTTGAAGTTGTCGATATAGCACATAAAAATCACTTAGTTTGCGAATGACTGTGCTTTTGGTTGTCAGGCCAGAGTGTAATATAATTTTAAATTGGGTATTATCAATACCACTTTCACCACCATTCTCAATTGGCTCTATATTAATGATTAATTCCTCCTCTTTTTCATCATCTTCTTGTCCTCCTACATTTTCTGTTTTAGGATTATTATGGAGCTTCCCATTAGTAGAAGGCTTGTCAATATCTGGACTCCTGTTCGGCAGGCAATGGTCTACTATTATAGGCCTTCGCCGAGTCCATTTCCTTTTAATCAATTTATTGCACTCTTCAAAATTTATGTTGTAATTATCTTGTATTTTAACATCTTCATTTATATGCAGTGAGGTATTCATTTGCTCCTCTAAATTCGACTCGTTATCAAATCCTTGACTTTGTTCTTCCAACACTTCATTATCTCCCTTTGATTCCCTATTTGACACGGCTGTCTCATTATTCATACTTGATGAATCAGACAAGGTGCTATCATTAATTTCGTCCTCACCTCTTGTATTCTGCTCCATGTTTTACTCAATTCTTATTCCCTATTTTTCACTATATCTTCAGCCACCATTGATCACTGCCAAATTGCTCTCAAAAGTATATAAATCCGTAGCAGTTAACTAGTACATCTACTGGTGAGCAGTAAAATTTAGAGCATTACACTCTCAGAGAAAGCAAGAAAATACAACCACTACAATTGTATGAGTCCCTTTTCTAGCAAACTCATCGCATAATTTGTCAAAAGTGCAATTTTCAAGGCGAGACGATTGAAATTGTGTTGAACTAACGTAGTGTCCATACGATGATTAAGAATAGCGTTATTTGTTTAGTTTTATATATTAAAAGAATACATCATTAATATTAGTTGCTAAGAAATTATTTAATTAATGTCTTTAGTGCAGAACTTGCATCGTCTTCGAGGTTATCGTGTCCAGCAGCGATACCAGCGCTATTTGGAGCCTTAGAGTTATTGTGTAATGTACGGTAAATGTGAGACATGGTTATTTGATTAGTGTCACCATTTGGTTGGCTGTATGATGAGGTCAACTTCTGTAGAAAGGATTGGTTTTGTTGCTTATAATGTTCCTTCTCGTGCTGATTTATTCTCATTATTTGATTCTCATCAGTTGTATCATCGTGGCGAATAAACACTGGTGAAGAGATGATGGATGTTGGGTTGTTGTTGCCGTTAGTGTTTTGATTCTGGATGTTTTCTAAGTTTCTTAGAGGGCTTAATGTGATATTAGCAGAGTCATACTTGAACCAGTTAGGAGATGAAGCGCCGTTGACAGAAAATTGTACACTGTTTCTTCTTGATGCACCGTTCGTCTGAGCTTGGTTGAAGTAAAGATCTGACCAGTTGTTTTCAAGATCATTACCCATTAGGAAGCTATCCAAGCTATTCCCATTAGTCGTATCCGTAAGACCCCTTGGTGAAAACCCTTTGGAGAATTTCTTCTCACCACTAATACTCATCCTTGGCAGCAATCTATTCCTGGGTGAGAAACTTAGTCCGTTTGGTGAAGCAAATTTTGAACCTGGCCTACTCAAAAGTGCCTGGTCGATCATGTTATATCCCGGCGTAACGTTACAATCATTAGGGAGCAAAGGAGCAGGTTTTGGAGTTGATGGGGACTGTGTTTCTGTGACTAGCAAAGTGGGCAGTTTCGAACCAGAATTGCTAGTGACTTTGTCTCTCACTAATTGAGTGGTTGGAGGCAGGATCAACTTCTTTGAAGGAGAACTCGACACGCTGGAGACGATCTGGCTCGCCTTAGTGATCCTCTTGGGGGAAGCGTCGTTAGTCCTTCTCTTCTTGTTGTTATTTCTCATCTGTTTCAAGATACTTAGTATTCTTGTCTTTGTAGCAGCGGAGTCCTCACTCTCTTCTTCTTTCTCAGGCACCTTATCCTCAGCTTTCGTGTCCTGATCCTCTTTCTTTACCGAAGCAGGGGCACTGCTGTTACCACCGTTGACAATGGCTGCTTTCCCATCGGCACCAATATCCAGGGAGAACTTAAACGCGAGCTTATTGAGCTTGTTCTTCATCTGGAACAGGTCGTTGGGGGAGTGACGGCTCACCGGAGACTCCTGAGACTTCTTCTCCGCACTGAACAAAACGCTAAACGTAGAAGGCGGCGTCGCGTGCTGGCTGGCAGACTCCTTCACCGGAGTAGAGAACACTACTTCAGACCTGGTCTTCCTGTGCACCCGTGTATCCTCCGCACCCAGCACACCGTCAATGCTACTGAACCGCGACACTTCTATATTAACACTGCCTGATCTCTGCATCACTAGTCCTCCAAGTCGCTTTAGGTCAGTTGAAAGGTATGTGACCAGAATCAGTTTGAATACCCCCCACGGAGTGAACAAGTGCTTGCCTTATATACTACCTGCCAAAAAATTGAAATGGCGAGTGCTTTGATCCCGGGAAGCCATAGAAAAAAATTTAACGCGTCTTTTACCCAAAAGGGTATAAATTAAGTATGTCGTGTGCTGGAACCAGTATAAGCAATTGCTGTTCAGGAAATGGTTGTAATAGTGAGAAGTGTTGGATTAAGCTATATATTTAGATTATGTAGAGTATATGTCCATTTATAATAGATACTTCTTACAAAGGTCTGATGTCAGGCTTTGGACCCAGTGGGGTTAGGCCCAATGGGTTGATTCTTGGGTGGGTCCTGGTGTAGTGCAGCTTGATGTGGTTGAAGTCTGTGGTCTTGCCGAAAGCTGGGTAGTTCCAGTACAAGTTTTGCAACCACAGGTGGATGTATGGGTAGCCTTCTCTGATGGAGGTGAAGTTACACTTGAAGTGCTGGACGTAGACTGGGTCGAATCTGACGATGGTAGTGTACAGTCTGATGTCGGTCTCGGTGATCTGGTTACCGACGATGAAGTACTTGGACAGGATCTTGGCCTTGTCGCCCAGCTCCTTCTCTAGCTTCTTGTACTTGTCGGCCAGCAAGGACTCGACCTTGTCCAGGTGGGTGAACACATTGGTGACTTCGTCCTCGTAGTTGCTGCCGTTTTCAGAGAAACCGGCCTTGTAGACACCGTTGTTGATGTTGTCGTAGGTCCACTTGTTGACCTCGTCGATCTCGGCTTCCAGCTCCTTTGGAACCAAGTCTGGGACCTCAGCGTCGCTGTCTCTGAACTGGTCGAAGGCGTCACTGTTCAAGATTCTGATGATCTCACTGCTCTCGTTGTTGACAATGGTCTGGGTCTCAGTGTCCCATAGCACTGGAACGGTGAATCTGTCCTTGTAGTCAGGGTTGCTCTTCAAGTACAGCTCACTCAATCTCTCGAAGTGGTGGTGAGGCTCGACCGAACCGTCAACGAACAATCTTTCGCTATCGTTCTTGATGTCGCCAACACGGGTGCTGACATCGGAGTTGGCACCTTCAATACCACCGGCAATCTCATAGGCCTTGCCGGCCAAAAGCTCCTGCGCATCGCCTTGCAAGAACCTCCATCCCTTCTCGTCCAAGTGCCAGTGCACAACGGAAACACCAATAGCAGAGGTCAAACCTTTCAATGCTCTGGCGATCAAAGTTCTGTGCGCCCATGGACAAGCCAAACAGACGTACAGCCAGTACCTACCCTTGGCAGGCTTGAAAACTGGATGAGAGTTGGAAATAGTCTCTCTGAAAGAAGACACCTGTCTTCTGAAAACACCGTCCTTACCGTCAGCCCACTGTTTAGACATTACGATTGTGATTGCGATTGGGATTGCTAGATTATTGATTAGTTTTGGTTGTGGATGAAAGAGATATTGTAAGTTGAAAGAGGGCCCTATTTATACCTTTTCGCCTGGAGCTGGAGGGCCATGGGCCATGGGGCATGGGGCAAGGGGTTCGGCAGGTTCTCGTAAGCTCTCTGCACGGAAATTTTCTGCTTTGTCTTGCTAGCAAAATGCGGATCGCTTGATAGATATTGTGCTGCGCTAAAATACCGCAGCAAGTCAAAAACTCAACAAAAAATGAAACTCAAAAGGCAACCGAGATGCCTCCACTAGTTCCACAGAAAGCACACAGGCAGAAGCAAAGAACAGGTCCAATATAGGGGAGAATTTCTGGAAAGAACCGGTGGTCCGTGTGGGAATACCATCACAATCCCCGTGTCTTCGCACAAGGCCAAAACACACACCCGACAGAGACAAGCCCGCAGAGAGACAAGAAAATGAATTATCGATGAAGTTTTCAGAAACCGACGATCTGGAAACAAAAACTCAACAATTTTTCCAGTTTTTTTCCAGGCTCTGATTGGACCGCAGAGAGTGAGAGTTTACTGGCAAGCACAGAAACTCTTGCGCCCACTCCTTCTCCTCTTCTTCCACGTCCGTCACAGATTTGCTGAGTGCTATAGTTGTTATGCCCTCTGGTTATATGCAGTTTTTTGTGCTCTCTTCTGAAGAGAAGAAACCAAGGACATCAACAGTAGAAGCCGAAGCGGAGGAGAGGAGAGGAACACACGCATAGGAGTTCTATCGGACTCACCCCTCAAGCCAGAAGGGGAACCATTCAATCAGGAAGAGCAAGCCAAATATGGGAAAAAGGGACAAAAGTAGTAAGAAAGTGCTGCACAACACAATGGAAATGCTTCTAGAAGGAAAAAAAACGCTAATCTTGCCGCCCAACGAGAAAATCCTCTCTCTCTCTCTTGTGTGGGCCACTTTGGAGAAGGGAAAGCACGCTGTTAAACTCGCACTGAAGCCCTGAGAAACCTGCTGTGGGATTGTCTCTGCTCTGCTGACTGACTCTTCTCTTTATCTCTAATCTTAATGCAGGAGTTCCGTTAGAACCTGAAAGCACACTGAGAAGCTCACTAAGAAGCTAGACACAGCAACACACACACACAAAGAGAAAGTACTCACGGTGCATGAGATCTTCCCTGGAACGTAACAAAAGAAAACTTCACAACTCCAACATCCATTATGGGTTTGGGCATACTATATAAGCAACGCATCTCCTCTTCCTTAGGTATGACACCCTACCTTAAAAATTAAAGTTTGGGACTAAAAGAAGTAAAACATAGGCTAAACGCAAGAAGGAAACTTACAAAAAAATAATATAAACATACAAATGGTACAAGTCTCTGCTATATACGGCAAAGCTGCCAACGAGCATGAAACTGCTCCAAGGGTTAATGCGCTGAGAGCTCGTGATGGGCCCTTGACTAGACCTTTGGACTCTAATGCGTCTACTGTGTATGAATTGGCTCTAGAATCCTTCCAAAAAGGTGGCAACCGTAGAGGTATGGGCTGGAGAGAGATCACTGAGATACATGAAGAAGTGAAGATTATCGTCAAGAAGATCGACGGTAAGAATGTTCCACAGGAGAAGACGTGGTTGTACTACGAAATGACTCCCTACCGTCACAACACTTACAGAGAGCTTATCTCTATTATGCATAACTTGGGTCGTGGTATGGTTAAAGCTGGTATTAAACCTAACGGCGAAAACAAATTGCACATCTTTGCCTCTACGTCCCATAAATGGATGAAGATGTTCTTGGGTGCCCAATCTCAAAACATCCCAGTGGTAACCGCCTACGACACTCTTGGTGAACGTGGTTTAATCCACTCAATGTTGCAAACCGAGTCAAACGCAGTCTTCACAGACAACGACTTGCTGACAAAATTGATTAACCCATTGAAAGAGGCCAAAGATCTTAAATTCTTGATTCACTCTGAAACCATTAATCCTAAGGACACCAGACAAAACGGTAAATTGTACAAAAATGCAAAGGAAGCCCTTGCTAAGATCAAGGAAGTAAGACCAGATCTAACAATTATCAGTTTTGATGAACTTCTGAGATTAGGTAAGAAGAGTAAACACGAAATTGAACCACACCCACCTAAACCAGAAGATCTGTCATGTATCATGTATACCTCTGGTTCTACAGGTGATCCAAAGGGTGTTGTCCTAACTCATGCAAACATCGTCGCAGGTGTCGGTGGTGTCTGCCATAATGTCTACGGCGATGTTGGCCAAAACGACCGTATTATCGCTTTCTTGCCATTGGCTCATATATTTGAATTGGCCTTTGAATTAGCTGCATTCTATTGGAATGGTATCCTTGGTTACGCCAATGTCAAGACCCTAACAAACCTATCTGTACGTAGATGTCAAGGTGACATGGTTGAGTTCAAACCAACCATTATGGTTGGTGTCGCTGCCGTCTGGGAAACTGTCAGAAAGGGTATCCTGGCCAAACTAGGGGAATTACCAGCCTACACTCAAAAGATTTTCTGGACGGCCTACAAATCTAAGGTTAAGCTAGATGAAGCTGGTTTACCAGGTGGTGGCCTCATCTCAAAGCTAGTTTTCAAAAAAGTCAAGGAGGCCACTGGTGGTTGCCTGAGAATTATCATGAACGGTGGTTCTCCAATCAGTGAAGATGCCCAAAGATTTTTAACTAATGTCCTATGTCCTATGTTGATCGGTTACGGTTTGACCGAAACAGTCGCTAATGCAACAGTGCTTTCCTTAAAGGCATTCAAATACGGTATTGCAGGTGATCTAAGTGGTGCTATCCAAGTTAAGTTAGTCGATGCTGCAGAATTGGGCTACTTGGCAAAGGACAATCAAGGTGAAATCTGGATTAAGGGTGCTCCTGTTATGTCTGAGTATTTCAAGAATGAAGAAGAGACAAAGAAGGCATTGACTGAAGACGGTTGGTTCCGTACTGGTGATATTGGTGAATGGAATGAAGACGGCCAATTGATTATCATTGACAGAAAAAAGAATCTGGTGAAGACCCTAAATGGTGAATATATTGCTTTGGAAAAGCTAGAATCTCTCTACAGATCCAACAAGTATGTTCAAAACATTTGTGTATACGCCGATCAAACTAAGGTCAAACCAGTAGGTATTGTTGTTGGTAACATGAAGCCTTTGGAAGCCTTAGCTAATTCATTGGGTCTACTAACTGGAGAAGAGACCATTGACTCTGTTTTACATGACAAGAAATTGGCTGCAGCTGTATTGAAGGATATGCTAGCTACCGGTAAGAGCCAAGGTCTGAACGGTATTGAACTATTGCAAGGTATTGTGTTTTTCGATGACGAATGGACTCCACAAAATGGTTACGTTACTTCTGCACAAAAATTGAAGAGAAAGGAAATCTTAGAAGCAGTAAAAGACCAAGTCGAGGCCGTTTACAAAAATTAGTTTCTCTGCTCCCAGACTTTTTTTTTTGCATTAGCCTGCATATTGCAGCATTAACTCAAGACATTACTATTTTCGATCTTTTCACCAATTGATTTTTTGGTACTTAACGCATTCTCCTGCTTATGATTCATTACTATCATCATTAATTTCAATTCTCTGAAACACTCTACGATACACTTTCGCTTAACTTTGATCACTGTATTATGTATTTATTAGAGTGATTTCACCAAAGGCATTATCTTTTTTTTCTAATCCATTTTATAGTCCATATTTTGTTTTTGATTTTCTAATTAATTTTTCAGCGTATTATTTCTTTGATATGTTCTACACGTTCGCAAATTGAACAATTTTATATTATATGCACAATTTTATGTAGCAGACTGCTAGTTTTGCAATTTCGAGAAAATAAGAAATCTACTTTATCACAACTCTTAGATACCCAAGAGTGGCTTCAATTAAACTCAAGAGACCTACATTACTCGACTGAAGGCTACCACATATACAATATGTAAAAGAGAGACTTGAGGTATGTGGAATATAATAAGATAATGAAATGAATTTCTCCCGGGTATGAAACTGCAAGCTATTATAGTGAAAACAGAGTTTCTAATAGAAGAGCGATTAAACGGGATATTTGACTCTATGATATCAGTCAGTGCAGAAAAATTAATAAGGTACTACCCTTACAATCGAGGTCCTATGCTCAGTAACTTCAAAAATTGCTCACCCGATCTTCAAACTGAATAATTCCCAGGTAGAAAAGAAACAAAAAGAAATAAAACATTAATGTTGAACCCATCTCAATCCAATACCAACCACAAGAAATACCGTAGAATATATTACACAATACCCTAACGTCAACATTATTGTATAGGAAAGTAATGGAAGAGAAAAATATCCTAACTCGAACAACAGATAAGGTAAAAATGTATGAATCTGATACTACTGAATACACCTTTAACAATGACTATTCTAGACTTGAAGCCCATTGCACTATATGGAGGTGAAACGTACTGTGGACCTACGCTAGATCAGACAGTGTATCCAATAAAAAAAAGCTACACAGCATTAAATCAGGCGGATCAGAAAACAATTGAAAAACTCAAAAGTCAACAATCCTGTAGAGATAAAGTGTATAGGACCAGACAACATTTTTTCTTATCTGTAACAAATTCTTGCTAGGAGACTCACTCCATTGCTATAACCAATACACAACTAGTTTCAACGAGCATATGCATAAAATAAAATATAACTTGCTTGATAGCGGACTTGGATGTAAAATGGACACCAATATTTTCTTTTGACATTTTTTTTTGTTTCATATCTTCCAACCTGATATAACGAACATTCAGACTCAAAATATCTCTGATGGTAAATAATGAAGTTCAAGAACACAAAGCTAACTCAATCTAAGAGTAGCATAGTTCCAAATCATTTCCCCTCACTACATCCATCAATTGTAAATTACTTTTTTCTTCTACAAGATAAGATATAAACTGATAGCTAATAATACAACTATATTAATGTGTATTCGAAGATAGCATCTTACTTCACTATTTATACTACCATTGGCAAAAGGAAGATTAAGCATTTTCGATGAGCTCGCTCACAAACAATGCAATACCTTTGCTAGCTCATCGCTCATTGCTCATCGCTGAATACCTGTCGCACAAACTTTCTTGAACTGAAGAAGAGAAGAAATTATCAACGAAGAAAAATTTTTCACTCCACATTTACGGATGATCATATGATATACCGTGAGGTTGTATAATAAGCATCTCATTTTTTTCTTTCTTTCCAAACACACAAGTGACGATGTATCAATCTATGTAATGCAAGCAAATACAGCAGAGAACATATAGAACCTGACTACTAGTTATATTTGAAACCTTTTTAGGGTTTACAATCCAAGAAAACCCTATCTCCACAATATCTAAATCGAGTAAACTAACTAAAAAAAAAGACCCTTTGAGTACGGTATATCCGTGTGCGACATTGGATGGAGAGGAAAAAACACACCGCATAGAGACACATAGATATCTTTAGGGCTTCTTTTTATCGCTTGATCCACCACCCCTTTTTCTAATATTGAACTTGAGAACCCAACTACAGTAATTCCAAAATCCACTTTGCAGTGCCCTTTTTTAGCCCCATGGGATGAAGAAGCCCTTTTTTTACACAGAAAGACAGGCAGAGGAATATTTTATTTTGAGGGATTTTCGTTGTTACCAAAGACACACACACGCAATCAACATTTACCAATCGCAACCTTGGAAGGAACAAGACCAGCTTCTACGGCAAAACTCTAATTCGGTTTTGGAAACTAAAAAGAGCCTTCCTTGCCCTCCCCCAACTGGCATACGTCATTATACTTTTGCCACTCTACTAGATGTTCTGAGGAACTGCAACGATGTGCTACCACTTTCTTCACAAGGATGGTTCAGGCCATAGTGCAAAATCCGTAGTAGTAATATCATTTGCCATTAGATGGGAGTGAAAGAAGAAAAGGGGGATTAGCAATTAATTCTAAGAAGTGGAATTCTAATTCGTCTCAGAAATGGAGGCAGTAAGTTTTCTTAATGCTGGATCTGGCTCACTTGCTTGTCAACCCATTCATTTAGAAGAACCGAAAAAAAATGATTTCTCCTTGAGTTATTCTCTAGGCTACACGCATTTGTTCCGTGGATACTATTTTATGGGTTGAAAGTTGATTCATTAGGTCTACGTTAGTTACACTGAAAATATTTTCTTTTGTGTTGACTTCTCTCCCTTCAGACCCCCCTCCCCGCGCAATATTAATTCATTCTACGTCACCTGGTTCTTTATATCTCTGGTCTCTGTTTATAAAGACACTTTTCTTCTTTGATAAAGATAGTGCGCTACACTCATTGCGCGGGAACTGTGTGGGAATTCAATTTACGTCTTTTTCCTTTTTCCTCCGCATTTCTTCTTCAAGATTTGGTTTTCTGTTCTCTACAGCACAACTGTGATAAAATAAGGCACACACACTCTCTCAGAGAACTGTCCGTGCTGTCTGTCCATAATCTTTTACAAAAAGAAAGAAATCACAAACAATGATGAAGAACGCTTAGAACAAGATATCGACTTCCGAAACGAACGACGCAGTAATGCATTTTTTTTTTTTGGTTCTATATCAATAATCTGAGAAAGCACCGTAGCTTTACTTTTTCCTATAGCGAAGAGTAAGCGAAGTGTGCCCCAATCCTGAGCAAGATAGAATATCCAATGAGAGAAGCAAGGACTGCTTGCTTTCTCTGTGCCCGTACTCCTTCGACCGCTCGAATATATACTGAAGCACAAAGTTGCAAATGAAGGGCTACACCTCTTTTCTCTCAATATCTAGATGTCCGCAGTATAAACCCTGGACAAAATGTACAAGAAAAACAGAGATACCAAGATATGACAAATAAAAAACGGGGTTTTCACTCATTTTCTCAGTAAGCTTCGATTATATTCTTCTTAGTTAGTTTGCCATACATCGCCTGTATTTTTAATTTCCAGGACCTGGTTGAAAATGGTCTTATCAGTCTGCTTGAGAGAAACCCTCACACAATTTTTCAGACCTAGGTCCAACAATATACAGCTGTCTACTGCCATCTATACTAGTGCCTCTCTCTTTCTATATCTTTGGAAGCTGTCCCTGTCTAATACGAGCAATTTATTCTTTCAACGCACTACGCATCGCCAAAACAGAAAACTAATCAAATCAAGGAACTAATTTCGATATTAGCTAACACATCTTTCTTGTTCTATATTTTTACAACTACACATTCCCATTCAACACAGCCCTTTCTCATACATGTACTTTACACTACGTTCTCAAGGATAATTTTATTGTTCATTAATTCTACATTTATTATACACTGAAAGAGATATATATCATTTGCTCTCTCTCTCTCTCTCTATTTATTTACCTAGACCCCATCATCGAGTGCTCATACCGCTGAATATAGCACATTCTACTCATCTGCGACAAACACATTGGTTAAAAATTTGACATTAGGACCAAGAAAAACAATCTTTCTACTCGAGTTGCTTTGCTGTCGATAACAATCGCTAGTTAGCACTTCCCAATAAAAGCAACCCAAACAACATTCCATTGTCATACCCCATTTCTAGCAAACCATCACATACTTCCGAAGTTTATACTCTCCAAACAATGTCAAAGTCTGTGCGGGTGGGTGACTACTATGGCAATGACGAAAACGGTGTCTGGTCATGGTACTTGTCCAACCTTAGATCTGGTGACTTCGAGGAGATTATCGAGAACAAACTGAAATACACATTGTTGAAAAGATTCCTCAATAATAATTTACTTGGGAATTTCAGCCCCGAAAGCCCGACAAGGTTCATTAACAAGAAACTCATATTCGTATCTATACCCGAGGATGTCCATCAGGATATCTCTATACTGGAACTATTCCTCAGAGATTATTTTCATTTAAAAGTTTTAGACAACATTCAAATACATAAACTCACTCAGGACAAAGTATACCATCACGAAAACCATTATTTCCTCATGGACGAATTGAACAACTTTGAGGACCCTACATTCTTGGAATTTGGGAAGTCCAATTGGAAAATGGAAGGCACAGCAGGTACTGTATATGACCCCCAAAACAAGGAAAACACAACAGATGCATTAGTCACTGAAGCAACTGCAAAAATAGATCATAAAATTAGTAGCAGTAATACAGATGACTCGAGGTTCGATACTTTGGTTAACGATACAAAAGATGACAGCTCATCCCATGAATATAATGCTATGAACTTGAATGAACAAGACTCCATCACCTCATCTAACAATAACGACTCACTACTAAGCAGCTTATCAACTGGCGGCGAAGATTCACTGAACCAAGAGCTACGACGTCAGAGCGATCATGACGAGTCTAGCTCTATTATAGATCAGACTAACGAAAATAGAAAGAGTTATTCCAACGCAGACACTATACGAAGCAAAATTATGCCGTCAGAAGGAAATATTTCAATTGATTTCGATCAAGGTACAGATAGAGAAAGCACAAATGTCGATAATAGCAATAAACCGACTGGACTCGATGATGATGGAGCAAGTTCAATTGTCCTGAATTTTTCACATAATAGAAATGCACATAAAAGGAAAACTAAAATAGATTCATTGTTAGGCGAACGATACCCAAGTGATTTCTATACACCTCCTCAGTCGGAACTAGTATCCATCAATAGTTGCGGCTCAGCTGAGGATTACACAGGACAGTCATTGAGATTAATGGTAACAAAAAATGGTACAGATTCAAAAGATGAACAACCAGGAGATAATCCTAATAGAAGTAAGACCAGCGTTAATGGCCATATTGCGTCTCCACTTTCTGATATACAGAACGTTTCGATTAACGAGGCAAATATGGGCGGACAAAACGATCAAGCATCCTTTTCTGATAATGAATCTGAATCAATGTATTCAAGTGATTTGGAATCTGAAGATGGAGAAATGGACCACTACAATGCTTCAGGATCTGATATTACACTCTTATCAATACTTCCATCAATATCAATATTCGACACACTTGGATACTTTAGATTAGTTTTACAGTCAATATTAATACAGGATCCACAGACTAAAGAAGTTTTTACAGCAGTAAGGCAATCTAACAACAAACCAACCATTGCTGATATTACAGATGACTGGCTATTATATGATGCCGAATTTTCTATGCATAATTTACAGATATTAACACTGCAAGATATCATGACCATAAAGAAAGACTATCCTAAAATTCTTTTCTATACTATGGTGGTCATTAACGACCGCTCAGAAATTGCATGTGAATTTCCATATAACGGAGCTCAATTCACCAAGGCTCCTTCCCCAATAACGAACAAATCGCATGAGGTAGAGAAAGAAGAGCTGGACCAACCTACGGAGGTCCAAGCATATTTTCCAGGTAATGGTCAAGCCATAAAAGATAGTATAAAACCAAACAATAGGGATTCACTGACGTTTGACCTGTGCCAGGCAGAAAGGACGAAGTCTAATATGACTACTACACACAGATCAATTAGGACTGTCAATAGCATTGGAGATTGGTCAATCAGTCGAGATACCACTGGAATAGCGACACGTGCCGCAACCAACACTAGCGGACAATATGACGATCATTATCAGGCGTTAAAATTTGATGAGAGTTCCAAAGAAAGATTAATACAAGGAAGGAAAGATGGTAGTGGTGGCAAGTATTCCAAACACCAAATTTCAAGAGTTAATACAAATGGATCATCAATGCCATTAGATTCGGTAGAAAGGACAAAAAGTTTACCTCTACCGACTCTGCTGAAAACTGCCAGCGGGATGGAGACATCTCATATTGAAACACCTAGTAAATGGGGCTTCAGATCAATCAAGAGGCACAAGAATAAACACAAATCGAAAGGCTCGCTCACAAACGGTGATAAAAATCGTCATCGTCGCACTAAAAAGAATGAGAACTCTGCATGTGTTTTAATGTAGCCTATTTGTATTATATAATTCATATCTTAAAATTAGTGGGGAATCACTATTTATTGGCATATATCTTCAATGATTTGTAGAGCTGGAATTAAATTTCCTAACCATTTCTGGACATGATCTCAAACAATAGTGTGATTTAGAATGATACTATAAGTTCTGGTCACCTGTCGTAAACATCTCTTGGAAGCAGAAAGCCCCCCAACGAATCTTGTCCATACACCAGTTCACCACACCATAAGTATCACAACAGCCTGTCTGTGATAATATATGTTAATGGTTTTTGTGGTACCCTTTAATATTAATATTATGTGGTGTACTAATGTAAATTGCCCATCACATATGCGGTGTCTGGATGTTACAAAAGGGGCGTTTACGACTTGTGGGGTTGAAATGTCCCCATCCCCACACAAAAATTGTCAAGGTTCCGGTTGATTTCAAAAAGTATATAAAGGGACTTGAAATTTCTAAAAGTATCTGGGTTTGACTTCCAGGATATATGCTACCCTTAATAGCACGACAAAAAATAATTGGCAAAAGAGATGGGAGGTTTGCTAGATTTCATACTAGTTTAGATTGTATCAATTAATTTTCTTTATGTTACGTTATTAATGTGGAACCTATTTGGGTTAATAAATATTACAAACAACAGATTATCGGATGGTAGATAGTACTAACTTATAGATAAAAATGGGGCTCTGTTTTTGGGTGTTATGTGTTGCTGAGTAATTATGTCTGAAGGGTAGTAAAATGTTTGCTTGAAATGTGAAAAATAATTACTTTGTCTTTGTATTTGGTATATGATAGCCAGTCTGAATATTGCATCTTATTACTATTTGATCTGTTTGGAAAATTCCCTTATTATAATAGAATCTTGTGGATTTCGTTTTTATTCTGCCCTTGGTTTTTTTTTTAAATCTTTTCCCTTATTCTCCGATTAGTATGAACCCCAAGTATGTGGTAGTGGTAATTTATTCTAAGAGGTGGCAATTTTGTTTCTTATATTTTGTTCCTTGTGGTCCTCTCTAAAATTTTCGATTCCTCTAAATGTAAATTTTGTTTCTACGTTTTAATTTATCTTTGTGAGTTTCAACCTGGAAGACAATATTTACTGCATGACAACCTAACTCCAACCCGTTCTAATTATTCTGCGATTTTTATTTATTCACTGTTCTTTTTTTCAGTTTTCTGATGAATCTGTTTGTTATTTTCCAATTCCCTAATAGAATTTAAACACTATATGGTTGATAGAAGTTTATACAGTTTTGTTTTTGATAGATTCAAATTATTGAAATAGTCGCCATTGATTCATGTTTTGTATAAAATAGCAATTTCTCCCATTCTTTTGCGTTTCCAGTTGGTTTGTGGTTTTTAATGATGATTTATGAAATGTGTTTTAGTTTATGATGGAACTAGAAAGATTAGTTAATGATTGATGATTGATGATTGGTTATAATAATATTACGGTGGTGATTTTCGTTAGAAACAATTTTTGTGGTTATAAGACTTTAATGAATATGTATTACACATTTTGGATAATTTTTGGAACTACCCTTTTTTTTTTTTTTTTGATCGAAGTGAAATGAGGTCTTTTTTTTTGGGTCCATTTTATTTTTATTTTTACTATTTGATAGTTTTTTTTTTGTTTTATTACAACACTATGCATTCTATACAAGTATGAAAAATATAATGTATATTCAGTTCCAGACTATTGTTTTGGAACCTGGTGTTTTGGTTTAGCTTTCGGTATTTATTTCATTTTTCAGAAATCAAATTTGTGTTAACCGGTATAAATTTCCAACATTTACGGGTCATTCAAGGACCCAAAAAAAAATATAAATGAAACGGACAGGAATTGAACCTGCAACCCTTCGATTGCAATCTTGTATTCCGAGGAAATCCCAGATTTTAACTGGAGTCGAAAGCTCTACCATTGAGCCACCGCTTCATCTATTTCTTAGAAAGCTTTTATAACAATTAACTACATATTTCTTAAGAGTTTATCACGTGACTTACCGTGTTATCATAAAAACCATAATTAAACTGATTAGCGCCTCTGATCTAAGACAAAATATCGATAGTAGTTATACTTTTATTCCAAGTTATTTTGGGGTGTAGAAATCAAAGAATTCTTTATAAAAGTAGATTAATAGTATATGAACATCTTCTAGCGATAGATAATGCGTTAACGACAATATGACGCCATTGATAGCCACTGGTATAGTGCTTACTATCAAATAAATAAGAAAAGTGTCATCTCAGTCGATTCATAAGGATATGTTTTATGTTTGAGAAATCTAATTTTGTTATTATCAAAAATGAAAGAGTTCTTTTGTTATCTCCTTTGGTCCTTCACTGCTGTAAGATATTTTTAGCTGTTTTAATTCATTTTTGACTATTAACCTGGTCAAAAAAAAGAAAGTAATATTCGAAAGACATATCCTATAAGATAGTTTTCGTTCCGCAAATATCTATCTAGCAACTAAATCGCTATCAAATAACTATCTACATTAAACCAAACTCCAACAACAATGGAGATAAACAGATTTACAGCATGTGCTGTCCTCTACTTCTTTACACTAAAGAAATCTAGCTAACTCCACACTGAATTAAATAAGAAATAGTAGGAACCGTGCACAAAAAAAAAATAAAACATGTGGCTTTTCATTGTTTTCAAATATCGTAGGATTCCTGTGCATTTCAAGGTACAATATTGGGGTCATAAGCAAAGAAAAGCAAATGCTCATTTTCTTTTTAACAGATGAAGGGTTAAGAACTGAAGCCACAGTTAAAAATATTCTAAGTATATTGCAATAAAGATGGTAGCTCTTTAGAACATCGTTTCCCCGGAATTCATAGAACATCCTGCGAATGTGTTGAAAATGAAGTTCCACATCATTGCATAACTTACGTTGACATGTCAATGGAGTAGAAGAAAGACAGCACCCTTATTGTTTGATGTTCAACATAAAATATAATATAGTGGATAGTATTTCAATTCCAAATAATAGAGGCTTTGGCCTGATGTATTGGATCGTTCAGTTGCGGATCCATCATTCATTGCTCAAGATCATAACAGAAACGTCATTTTCATGAAAGGGTTCTCCCCACCACACACCCCGCCACGAAGTTTACAAAGATACGTCATATCATTTTCACCATAACCTTTTTTCAAAAAGAAAAGAATAGTGCATTAGTTTGCCATTGCCTTTCTCTTGTGGGGATTGAAATGGAGGCATCCCCACAGGAGAATTTACTATAGTTGTTTACCTCTCTACTAAGCTTGAAGTATCAGTTATCCCCACACTAAAGTACACCTTGACGTATGGAAGATATTATATCCTTGAAACAGCAAGGAGAAATTCCATACATGGCAAGCACGGATATCGTATGGGGATCTTTTGAAAGGATCCGACAACGGATGAAAAAAAAAAAAACAAGACAAGATGGTATATACAGGTCTGTCTTAGATTGTAGTATACACCTTGCTAGAAAGGATCAACAAAAATACATGCTCTCTCAAAATCTTGCTTGGTTGCAATAAAAATTGCGTTTGAACTATTTTTATTTCTTCGCCAGATGGGTCCCTCCCACAGCTAAATTACTCATTTGCACTTAATTTTTTTTTTACATTGTTTTTCATATATTTTCTCACTGCTGTACTTGGTGCCACAGTATTTTCTTAGCAAGAATTGAAATCTTTTATCAAAAATGACACATTTCTTCTAGTTGCGATGAGTGCATTAAATTATGACTGAACAAATCATATTTTATATATATACGTATATATAATGCTCACTGAATTATCTAAAATATGCCATGCATATATGATCTACTCTGTGATTGCTGGCAATCTTCTTACTTAACACAATTCTAAACATAAAGTGGAATATCAAAAAACACCACAGTATAAATTTATAAACTTCATTTGAATAAGGAACACTGTTTCTTCCCAAGTTCAGCATATTATTTTTTATCGAGATTAAAAGGGACATTGTCTCGATCAGGTGTCACTACTCTTTCTCTCTGAACTTCCCTAAATCATTCTCATAAAACCACATCCATATATGTTATCATGCTTAGTGAAACAATATCAAAAGAAAATCAGAAAATTCTCAGCTCGATAGTGTTTAAACTGTTTAAATCTATCTCTGAACCGTTGTTGGAATTTTTAAAGGATGCTATGGAGTCATTGATTCTCTTACATACTAATGAATCCCAATATCCAATATTCACGCTTAGAAGCCATGTAATATTGAAATTAATTTCCTTACATGAGAAGATCAACAAAATCACTAAGAACTTTAGCAACTGCGAAAATTATGAAAAGTTGATGAGATTGATTTCACAAACCCATAAAAATCTAATCTCGATTGTCAGCTTACTATCAGATCAATTAAGTCAATACCACATCAGAGAAGAGTTCTCTAATTCCATCTCTGTGATATTCCAACAAATCTCATCGATCTTTAAGTCATTTAATATGTTTGATGACATTGTAAACCAACTATATTATCATGCCACGGCCACCGGCGGTTCTGATGGTAGTCTGTTTTATGTCACGGATCCTTTATTAATGGACATAACACAGTTCAATCAATTCAACGACACTCTTAAAAATGAGATAATAATGGCATCATCAGGTTTTAAAGAATATCTCCTTATTGAACTAAATGTATTCCAGCTCTCAAAAGAGAAACTGCTGAACCATTCTATGGATACTGCCATAACTGGCGATCCTAAATTCAAGGATTTCCTTGCCAAACGGAGGCAAAGGCTGAACATTCCAAATTAAAACTTTTCAATAGAGTTAAATTGATAATTACTTGGATATATATACACTCACACTCCAGTCAGCATTATTGCATATACATAAAAATAAATACATCAATGCATATATTCCGCTTATTCATTCATAATGCCATATATATAATTGAATGCAAGTAAAATAGATGAATAATCAATGTAAGTTGTCCTACTGCCATAAAATGTCCTCATTTTAAAAATGACATTAGGAGGTTAAAATTAAAGGGAAATAAGAAGACTAGAGATGCATCAAGCAATCAAGGTGTAAGCCTGTACTGCTCGCACAGTTAACTACCACCACATCACCAAAGGCGAAGGGAATAGCTAACAGGCAAAACAGGCGGCTCAGGTGTGAGGATTGCGACACTTCTAATTATACACAGGACGACATTCCCAGAAGAAAGCTCCTAAGTAGATCGGTCGGATTATCAAGAGGCCGAATTCATGGTAGCACAAAAACTTGACCAAACAAAAAAACAATGCTTTTCTGAATATCTCGTCTTATCGAGGAGACAACACCTTCTCAAACATTACCATCATTAAACAAAGACAGAGAAATAAAGCCCTCGGAAGTCTCCAAGGTATGCTACTAACTATCGACCAATCAACAAATTTAGAAGATTAAAATTCCCATAAAAAGTAAACAAGTTCAAATCACCCAGAGCATCCCCAGAACATCTATCACTACCCCCATATCTATGCAGTCCTTCTATGATTTCCCTTGAATGATGAACAGTTACACACAGACAGTCCAAATGCTGCAAAAGAACAAAATAATAAAAGTAAGACAGTAAACACGACACCTAAAGTTCATCTTGTGATAAATCGGTGCTTCATAAGCATTTGAGCGTACTAAACAAATTCCATCGTATGAATTTAACGTTGCATGGGAGTCTCACCAAAAAGATGGCTATACTTATTATATCAGACTTAACTGCCAACCATACAACAATCATAAATAGAAAACGTTTTTCGGCCCAGACACAGAAGTTTCCAAAATCCCACGTAAATGAACTCTATGAGTGGCATCTAGTTCACATTTCACCCGCATATATTACTTTATCCAATCTCATCATAGACCAAGTCCGTCCTTCTCCCGTAAATCAGAAAACCATTAGAACCACAAAAAATAAGAAGCATAAATGACAAAACATACTGGAATGATACTCCTTTATGTAAGTGAAAAAAACTCACCGACTTCGATAAAATTTCAATCCCAAAACCCAAAAATGTTAATTGACCAAGATACCTAGCAAACAAACCTCTTTATAAGTAAAGAACTCCCAAAGACAATAAAATCATACCTATGCTTAAGGAAAGATGGCAACTAAAAGGAACTGTCCCGTACAGTCCTTGGACTCGACCATATCTCGTTAACCATGGACCATTCCACAAAGGAAATCTAACCTCCTTTTTTAGAGTGAACTTGGAACCGTTTCCCATATACAACCTCTTCTTATCTTCGATATATGCTCCTCCATCCCTTGATTGCTTCATGAAAAAAGCAATGAAAGGACAGTTGGTAGCAAATCGAAATTGGTAAAAATGGAAACGAGCAGGTTTCGGAAATCCCAGCCAAGAAAAACCCATATCATGTTAGAAAGAAAGAGGAAAAGTAGCTCCTCCCAAGAGTAAAAAATAACATTACCATGAATATGATTCACAGGAAATAGATGAAAAAGCGAGCTTTCTCTCTAGTCCCCATTACTAACATACCCATGATAACACATTTCTTCCCCAGAATAGAGCAGCCCTCATCCAAACGAACACAAAATAGCCACTCCTAACCATACGAGACTCCCAAAAATAAATCCTGCCCACAACCAGAAAAGTTTTCATGTGCAAAAAAATCGTGTTGTAACAAAATAGTTAAGGTAATGATCCTCATTGAGGTCATTTCAGTTGTTACACTGAAAAGAACAGATACTACACTTGATCTAAGCCAAAAGGCAAAGAGATTCTTGGTTTCTTTCAAAAGAAGAAACAAAGAGTAAGAAGGGAAATTATTTTTCTCTAATCTTGAAATCTTCGTAACCTCATCGCCTTTTATACTTTTTTTTTCCCGCAAGTTGGCTGAAAAATTTCCAAAAAATTTTTTTCTTCTGAGTTTTCTATTGTAAGGGCTACACTATGCTAAGTGATGAGCTTAATAGAAAAAGAAAGAAACTATCTTCGAGAATGCGCAGTGACAAGCAGTGCCAAGCAGTTCCCAGGAAGTTGATCTTTTGAGATTGAAAACATATAGTGCCTGCCATTTGTGATATATCCACAGCCATCTCCTCTTTCTTCTAATAAGGGCCTCGAGTTTCCCACTGAAAAGTAATTACAAAGGTTGCTAGCGATGCCTGGAGTACAGAACACTGAAGGAGTTATTGAAGAGCAACGTGCGGCCTTAGAGTCCTGTCGACACTTTCTTAGAGGTAAGTCTTCCTATGACATCCTACCTGTGTCATATAGAATGATAGTGCTTGAGTCTGGTCTCCCTGTTAAGCGAGCCTTGAATGTTTTGATTCAAAATAAAGTCTTGTCTGCGCCGATTTGGGACTCGAAGCGGTCGAGGTTTGCCGGTATACTTACGCTAATGGACTTCATTGGACTTGTACAGTATTTTTTCTCCAACCCTGATCAATTTGACACCATGGATAAGTTGAGACTTAAAGACTTGAAAGAAATCGAGTACTCTATTGGTATGCATGCACCTTTGGAGAATTGCACTATCCACCCAGAGAGGTCTCTCTTCGAAGCTTGTGAGTTGATGTTGCAGTCACAGACTAGAAAGATTGCCTTGCTGGACAAGGAAGATTTTACGGAGAGAGAACTAGTGGTTGGAATGCTGACTCAATACAGAATACTTAAATTTCTAGTACTGAACTATAAGGATGTGCATTTTATGCACAGGTCCATTAATAGTTTACAACTGGGCACTAGGAAAAATATTAAATCCTGCAAAATGGAAACTCCTCTAATAGACACTATCCAGTTAATGACCACTCACGAAGTATCTTCAGTGCCTATTTTAGATGAAAACGGCGTACTACTTAACGCATATGAGGCGTCTGATATTTTAGGATTAGTTAAAGGCGGTATATACAATGATCTTTCTCTATGTGTGGGAGAAGCTTTAATGAGAAGAGGTGATGACTATGAGGGTATATACACATGTACTGGTGAAGATAAGCTGGCTACCATATTTGACATAATAAGAAAATCTAGGGTACATACATTCTACCTAGTGGACGAAAACGGACGGTTAATTGGAATCTTAACTTTGGGCGACTTACTACGCTACATCATCGAAGGCTAGTTTGACTTCTACAGTTTGTGGCTATCAACTAAGTCATCATATCTAGATACACTTATCTGTTATCATCATTATTTATAGAATAACATATAGTAGACATATCTAATTTTAAGCATGAAATGCGAATGTTAATCACGCGACTAACCAAGGTTCTATGTTAATATTACAACTAACCAAGGTTCTATGTTAATATTACAACTAACCAGCATGATGGGGTAAAATAATCACTTTTCTACAGATTTTTACTTTGTGACTATTACCCCACATACTAGATTATAATTATTTGGGTAAATTATTTTGTTTCTTGAAGTCTTATCATCATCTCTTTCCTTCTCAACTCTTTATATTCATTCTCTTTGACAGAGTCCACTTTATTCAAGAAATCTTGTTTTGCAAGATAACCGTCTTTATTGTGAGCCGAAAGTTCATCATTGATACCTTCCTTGTCAACATATGTTGCCCAGTCCAACTTGGACTTTTCCAATGTTGACAACTTTGGTTTCAGAGCTCCTGATATAATCTGCTCCAAAAAAGGTGGCCTTTTTAAGGGCCTTCGCAGCTTCTTTCTATCAATACCACTCTCAGATGTATCTTCATTTGTATTACTATTTTCCTTAACATCAATTTCTTCAAGTTTTCTCTTTGTAGAACCAGCTTGGTCGGTCGATTTCCTGAATTTCAAGTTGTTCAAATATTCAACCGCCTCTGCACTAGATATTGGTACCGTCTTTTTCTCTCGTATGGTTTCTCCTGCAAACTTGTATACTCTCTCTATGGTTACCATCTCCTCGCCAGCTACATGATTATCCTTCTTAAGTTTGGAGGACTCTGATATTACAGAGTCATTTTCTTTGTTATGTAACCGAGATAATGACTCTTTCTTCAAATCTTCCCATATACTGCCAACTTTTTCTGATATAGCAGCCTCTACAATCCCTTCATACTTGTTTTTGCGTTTAAACTCTTCCTCCTGCTGACGTGCCCGCCTCGTCTTCACAAGTCCACCACTTTCACTCACTATGTGCGAGTAACTATCTTTCACACGACTATCATCCTCATCATCCTCATCATCATCCTCACCATCACTGACCTCTGCTCCCGCAACAGCTGTACCCTTGGTAGGATCAAAGTCCTCATCCTCCTCCTCATTATACTCTTCTTCACTCAATTTTGCTATATCAGTCTCTTCCATGCTTGATTGAAATTTCAGAACAAACAAACTTTTCCGACTAAGACGATCTTATCAATGTAGTACTCCAACACCAAGGATTAGATGAAACAAACTGGATATAATGGCACGCTAACTATGTTGACTTCGGTGCTCATTGTACTACCTTCCATCCCATCGATGAGCCTTTAAATCAAGACTTTTGGGTCTAAATGTCCGGGTAATAACTCGTGGGGCGAGAGGTCACCAAAAGTCTGTCAAAATTCCGGAATTTCACGAAAAATAGCAATTTCACAGCAATAAAGAGCTCTCAGAATTGAACAACATAGTCTGCAATGCAATGGCAATTGCAGAAGTCAAGGCAAAGATTATTGGATTCAACTGAAGTACAGCAATATTACAATCTTTTTACCAGAAATTGTTACATTACAACGCCGGGTTTTTGAATTGGGTATATTACATTATATTATTCTGTCTTTGACAAAAGGTATCGTATAGGTGCGACTCACAGAAGGAACAACAAGGGTGCTTTTTCAAGAATTGATATTGAGGAGCAACATAAACTATAAGAAGTAAATCGTGTTCGACTCAGATAATTGACAAGCTTAATAATTTGTGACTTCTGGATTATAGAAAGACTGTTACAATTGTTGCTGTTAGGGGTAAGTATCATAAATTACAAGAGTGAGAAACAAGTCTATACTGTTCAATTATATTATCCGACAAAAGTGATATGATGACTATTGATAAAGAGACAATGGGGAGCTCCAGTTCAAATGGGCTTTCACCTAATGTCTTGAAGAGGAAAAATGAAGACTGTGTGGATCTAGAGGCTGAGATTAAACGGGTTGCTCTGGATGATGAAGAGGCTGACAATGAAGGAAATTCCAAATCCGAATTAAGTTCTGATGACCGCAACAGTTCATATACAAGCACAGAATTGGACCCTAAGACCAATATACAGAGCCAGGATATCAGCTTACGTATGCTCTGCTTAGTCAAACAGGCGTCTATAATAGTCGGCCCAAAGGGAGAATCAATAAATAAATTGAAAGAACAGACAAGTACAAAGATAAACGTTTCACCAAATATCAGAGGTGTACCAGAAAGGGTAATACACGTTAAGGGAAGCTGCGAGAATGTTGGTAAAGCCTTTGGTAAAATTGCTAGGATTATAATTGAAAAGGACAGTAAGAATAACGCAAATCAAAGTAGCTCGAGCTTGGATAGTGAAGCTAGTCAAAATAGCTCAGATGCAGAAGACACAACATTAATTTTAAATTTGCTAATATCGCACGCATTAATGGGAAGTGTAATCGGAAAAGGTGGCAGCCAGTTACGGGAAATAGAAGAAAGAAGTGCCGCAAAACTGTATGCATCCCCAAATCAATTAATGATGTCCAATGATAGGATATTATCCATCACTGGTGTACCAGATGCCATACATATCGCTACATATTACGTTGCCCAATCACTTTTGAATTGCAGAGAAGAGTTGAAACAGAGAAAATCCATATACTATCAGCCTTCACAAATGGGATCGGCTCTACCGAACTCATATGGTGCACAAATGTATAACAAATTTCCTCATCAAATGCATCACCAATACCATCCAATGGATAAATATAATACTCCAAGAAACAAAAAGTCACATAGACTACCAAGACCGCAATCCATGCTGGCTAACAACGTACCACCATCTATTAATGGCCATGCATTTCACGATGAATACATGAATAGGCCCGAATCAGGCCAAATTCACTATACATCAGCGAATGTGGCTAGTGCTCCATCATTTACACCTACTAGAAATATACCAAATGTCAGGATTGTTGACAATCCGGAAAACAACATGGCCTACAGCAACCCGATTGCTCCAGTAAAGCAAGATATTTACATAGATGAGAATTTTGTTGGAAATATAATTGGTAAAGAAGGCAAACACATTAATTCAGTCAAAGAAAGTACAGGGTGTGCAATTTTTATTGACAACCGCATTGAAGGAGTCTCTGAAAGAAAATTGACGATTAAAGGGACTTATATGGCTTTGCAAGCCGCCATTATGCTAATCAGTAATAAAATTGAAATAGACAGAGCTAATTTTGAAAAGAGTTAATGTCAACTCAATCAAATGGATTAATTCAACCTACGTTTATCACGCAATGAAAGACAAAGAAAGTACACATACCTGATCTCTTTGTATTAGTGATGACAATTATTTTTAGTGCCTTACATAGACCACATTTTAGTAATGTTGCGAGCGCTCTGTTGATAGAGCAAATTCATATAAATAGTTAAGTAGCAGTTCTCATGTTGTAACAATATTATACAGTTTTTAAATATGCTTTAAATATTAGTTTTGTTTGAGCAATTAATTCTTTTTATTATGATAGTGTTATTTCTTTCTTAATATCACCTAGACACGAAAAATAATCACAACTCAATATTTACCTTTAAAAGATCAAAGTAGCATTTTTTAGTGTTTCCACCATTTTATTTCATTTGTGTTTCAACATTAAAACCAATAGGCCATTTACATAACGCTAACACTAAGGAAAACTAAGATTAGATATGGATAATACATTGACGCCCTTACAGCAAAAAGTGCTTGCGAGATACAAAGAACTTGTGAGCTGTCTGCGAGATTTGGATAGTTCCATCAAAGATCTCAATCAGCAACAATTAGATACAAAAGGCAATAAAGATTCGAGTAATTCATCACCTGATGAGATATTAAAGGAAATGAGAGAAATTGAAGTAAAAATTGGCCTTGTTGGCACACTATTAAAGGGGAGTGTGTATTCACTAATTTTACAGAAGCAGCAAACTCAGAAATTCAATTCTGAGTCATGAATTTGCATTCATTAAAAAACAGTTCTTCAATGTTGTTATTGAGGTTTAAGGATGACTACTTCTCATCTACCGTAGGAATTAGAAACTCAATTTTGTATTATTATTAGCACTACATATACTATTATGGAAGTGGTTTCAGTATTGTATATTCGGAATGCATTATTACTATTATTATATTTTATTAGCCATCACTAAATCAATAATACTTAATACTTGTAAAGATTAGATTCTGTAAATAACAATTTTACCGTCTAGACCACAAGAACTGACCTCTGTGACTTGGCCGTTAGACTCAGCAAATGGTGCTAATTCGGTAATAGTGTTTTCGTGAGCCGATTCTTGGACTTCTACACTAACTTTACCCTTCAAATCCAATTCCTTAAATTTCTTCAAGGCCGACATACCAAATGTTGGATTTTCATCCTCGTCCTCACCACCAACTTGAGGGGTAGGAGTCTTTGCACCAATCTTGTCAATGTTCTTGGAAAACTTCCATCCCTGAGACGACTTTGAAAATAAAACAGGATGACACGAGTAACCACCACACAAAATTTCATTGTCATTAATCCACACCAAAGCTTTGAATGGTAAACCATCTGGAGAGTCCGTAAACTCATATCCATTTTGAGAATCAACAATGTTTAATTTAGCATCGTGGGTAACAAACGCAATTTGTTCCTGGGAACTTCTCCATTTAACGTCATGAATGTACGAACCTTGATACCATTCTTTGACCAAGGAACCGAATGGGAATTTATCACCCCATGGCGATCCAGCAACCGATTCCTTTGAGTCCAACCCTTTAATGAAACCTGAGAAAACACGCATGTAACCGTCAGTACCACCGGCGGCAAGCAAAACCCCGTTCGTATGCCAAGAGAGGCAATTGATGGTAGATTTTATAGGCTTCTTGATATGCTTTGACACCCACCAGTTGTTTTCATGCTCATAGTAACAGACAGCGATTATGCGAGCACTTGAGCCCACGGCAAACTTGTAACCACTTGGAGCCCAAGAGACAGATGTAGCAGCTCTGTTGATACGTAGTAGTACCAAGGTTGGCTTGTATGATCCATCACTCAATGGCTCCCACACGTAGGCGTTACGGTCTTGTGAACAAGTCACAATCCTACCATGAGGAGAGATATCAACGGCAGTGACCAGTTTGTCATGATTTGCCAAAGTAGCTACCAATTGAGGCGTTGGACCACCAACACGATAAATCAAACAGTTAGCCTCACATGAAATGGCTAGTACAGATCTATCCGCCGAGAAACAGTGGGAATAGATAGGGGCCTTGACGAGCTTGAAAACTTTTAGAACAGAATTATCAGACATTAGGAGACTCTCAACTAATGTTCGGTGAGCAATTATAATTTTACTTATTCAGCTATTATGAATCACAGTCAAACAAGTAACAAACACACCAATTGCTACATTACTCACAACATTTATGTAGCTGACTAGTGAGCTTATTATCACCATGACCACTCATCGGTTCTTAGAGATAGGGAAGGTTACTGACAGGGGAGGGAGGATAGGATGCCGGGTAATTACTACTAACTTTTCATGAGGACGCACCAACAGTCTGTTACGTACAAACGTACAATAATACCGATAATTGGGCTGTTAACTTGGTTGAACTAGATATCTTGACAAGGATTTATTGATATGTTGGGTTCGATCAGTGTAAGTGGGGGCAGTGTATTGCTTTTTTGTGCTTTGCTGTTTGATAATACAGTTACATTTTACAATGGCATGTACCTTTTGCAGAGTTTCACCTAAAGGATCCCATTTTACAATGCCTTTAAGTGACTCATGACAACTAGACATCACCGCTATAAAAAATTGAACTTGTTGATGAAAGTCTTGGTTTCTGAAACGATCAGTGCGTAACTCTGTTGACAGTTTGCCATACTTAGGATAAGCAGGTGTCGCGATATGTAATTGCTATGACTACTGGGACATCGCTGAATCCTAAATTTTCGGGAACTATGCCGTGACATAAAATGGAATCAACTAAACACTAATTAGCCTTTGCAATAATCTACACAAAGCAATCAAACAATTTGTGATATAGTTCAGGAAATTATTCTACATTTCTTACCACAACTACTAAGAGAAATTAGTGTATCATTTGTGATAATAACAAGGAAAAGCATTAGATACCATAAAGCATATGAGAGCAAGCAAATTCTATGATTTGCCGGGGGCTCATCGACCTTCACCTAGGGATAGTGTCAATGAATCAAGCTCTTTAATTGGGGAATTTCAAAGGAGAACTTCAACATCTTCATACAACTATTACTCTACACCATCTGGTAAAGCTCATAAAGTTTCGTCACGATATGATCCAGATAACCCCAACAAGGACAAATTAGGTACTTTTGATGGTGTGTTCATTCCAACAGCACTTAACGTGCTTTCAATTCTGGTGTTCTTAAGATTTGGTTTTATTCTGGGACAGTTGGGAATACTGAGTACATTAGGCCTACTTGTGCTAAGTTATAGTATCAATCTATTGACTACATTAAGTATATCGGCAATTTCTACGAATGGAACTGTTCGAGGTGGTGGGGCTTACTACATGATATCTAGAAGTTTGGGACCAGAATTTGGTGGCTCTATTGGACTGGTATTCTTTTTGGGACAAGTATTCAATAGTGGTATGAATGCAGTGGGTCTGGTAGAGCCACTATTATACAACTTTGGAGCGAACAAAAATCTATCAGATAATCTAAGCGCAGGCGTAATATGGCCTCTATTACCACAAGGTGAAGTATACTCCTTCATATATGCAACAACAATATTATTTATTTGCCTTATGGTTGCCCTAGTTGGCTCACAGACAGTGTCCAGAGCGGGCAACATTCTATTTTTCATCTTATTTGCATCAATTATTTCGATACCTATTTCATTGCTCTTTAAATTGCCATTTACTGAAGGTTTTGTGAAATATACAGGACCTTCTTGGAAAACATTTAAGAACAATCTTTTCCCTCATTTCACTAAAGGTGCAGCAGGATCTTTGCTAAAGGGAAAGGAAAATTTCAGTGATATTTTTGGTGTATTCTTTCCTGCCACAGCAGGTATATTTGCCGGTGCTGGTATGTCAAGTGAGCTTCGAAAACCTTCTAAATCAATACCTAAAGGGACTTTGTGGGGCTTATTGTTCACTATTATTTGCTATTCAGTAGTCGTTATGTCTATGGGTTGCTCTATTCCAAGAAATACACTATATAAGGAACTACAAGTTATCCAATCAGTGAGTGTTGTCCAATGGCTAATTTTTTCCGGTGAATTAGCTACCTCACTTTTTTCTATTATTGTTGGTATGGTTGGTGCTGCTTATATTTTGGTGGCAATAGCAAAGGATTCGATATTTCCAGGTTTGAAAGTCTTTAATAAACACCCGCTATCAGCATTATTATTTACTTGGTTTTCAACACAACTTTGTTTATTTCTAGATGTCAACAAAATTGCCAACTTCATAACAATGACATTCTTAATGACATTTGCTGTTATGAATCTGGCATGCTTTTTACTGAGTATATCTTCGGCACCGAATTTTAGACCATCTTTCAAATATTTTAACAGGTACACTGCACTTTTCGGTACTATCTCATCTGTTATTGCGATGCTTATTGTGGATGGCCTATCAGCATCAGAATTAATCTCTGCTATGACCATTCTGTTTCTGCTAATTCATTATTTTTGCCCTCCAAAATCTTGGGGGGATGTTTCTCAGAATCTGATTTATCACCAAGTAAGGAAATATCTATTAAGACTAAAACAAGACAACATCAAATATTGGAGACCTCAAATTTTGTTATTTGTAGATGACCCTAGGAGTAGCTGGAATTTAATTTTATTTTGTAACCATTTAAAAAAAGGTGGTCTCTACATTTTAGGTCATGTTACTGTAGTGAATAACTTCCAAAAACAACTGGATAACATAAAGAAACAACAGAAGGCGTGGATGAAGATCAGGGATATAACAAAAATCAAAGCGTTTGTGCAAATAGGTACTGGTCCGTCATTGAACTGGGGTGTCAGAAACGTATTTCTTGGATCTGGATTAGGTGGAATGAAACCTAACATAACCGTTCTTGGTGCATATTACTTGAAAAATTACAAAAATAAAGGACCCGAATCTGGATCTGCAAGTTTGTCTCAGTCACGGATTTCAATGAACTCTTTGAAGGCCATTAAAAGTCAGAAAATGATAGATGCAAAAATGAATTTACCCACAGCACTTCCAACCGATGCCTATGAAAATAAGGTTAAGGTTACACCCACACAATGGGTTCAAATGATTGAAGATTTATCACTTATGCAGTCCAACATTGCCATTGCTCATGGCTTCAGAGATTTAGATATTCCTCAAAGAGATGGAATAAAACAAGCCTCAAAAAGAGTGATAGATCTATATCCAATTCAAATGTGTGGAAAGCTAGAAAGTGATGGTAATAGACCTTCGTTAGTTTCTACTAATCTTGATACGTATACTTTAATTTTACAGTTAGGGGCAATTTTGGTAACAGTTCCTGATTGGAAAGAAACACACATTCTAAGAGTTATTTTATTTGCAGAAAATGTCAATACAGTTAAAAACGATATCGAGAACATGCAAAAATTACTTGATGTATTACGTATTCAAGCTGAAGTAATTGCTGTGACTTTGGACCAGTTTAGGGTCTATAACACAATTGTGCATGGTGAGCCATCTGCTTTTGAATACGTCAATCGCGTCCTTGAGGATGATGATTGGTGGAATGACCTGGTTGATGCCAGAAGAACATTAAATCCTAAACGCCGGTTTTCAACAGCTGATGGTGGTATAACTGGGAACAAAACCATTAAGACTGAAAAATATAAGGTTGCTGGCCTACAAAAATTAGGTGTTAATCTGAAATTAAGTTCGAGTGTTCCTAACCAGCAGATAATAAGTCCATATGAAAGTGAAATATCTGATACGGAGTCTACTACGACATCTAAACCAACATCCACAAGTACTTTGACCTTGAACGGATTATTTCGGAACCAAAATGGAATATATCATAAAAATGACAGGAGAGTCATGTCTCATAATCTTGATTCAAGTAGTGGCAAGAAAACACTTCCGGTATTTAGCACCGGGAAATTACCTAAAACAAAGGTGCTTGAAGACGGTATTGGTGACAAGCCCACATTAATCCCAGTAATTGATACCAACGATCCAAATGAACGGCAGTCTCGAAAGCAGGATCTTCCAGAACTGTCTCCTCTAAACTCTAATGAAAGCTTAGTAAAATTAATGGAAAACATAAAATTTGATGATCTTCCAAGCCGAGCTCAACACCTAATCCTAAATGATGTTATGATCAATTTATCTAAACATTCCAGTTTGCTATTTTCAACATTACCGCTACCACAGCTAGGAACACACAAAGATGAAACAGCAAGTATGGAGTATATTGAAAATCTTGACATATGGCTTGATGGATTACCACCTACTATGCTAATTAACGCTCAAATGATGACCGTAACTACTGCATTATAATCCGCAATGGATTAGAAGATTTAATTGCATATTTAATTTCTTATATACATCGCAAAACCCAGCTATTATAAAGCCGTGATTTTGTTACTTTTTTTTATTCTGCATAGCCAATCATCAACTACATTTACCATTTCCTGAAGACTGAGAATGCCAACCTTACTCAACATGTTCTCTTACTTTTTTGAAAGCAAATACTGTATATAGATAAGCAGCTGGTTCTTTCTCTATGCCTTCAACACCATACTTACCGTCAGATCTTGTTAGACCTTCTCTCATCTTTGGAGAAAATCTATTTACCCATTTAGGTATCTCTTGTACAAAAAACTGATTAAATGGCATTTGAAGAATCAGTTCCATACCATATTCATCTGCAAGACTTCTTAGTGTCTCAAATGGAACCACATACTCGGGAACATTGTCAATTGCATCTTCTAACCAAAATGTATACATTTGGCCATATGGCGATGGAAACTCGTTTCCATTTTCATGATAATCATTATTGGAAAATTTGATACTGTATATTTGGTTTCCCCACTTGGGTTCCTGAACGTCTTTACCAATCTTATTCAATTTATAACGGAGAAACTCAGAGTCTGGTATGGTACCAAAAAATCTACCGCCAACCTTCAAAGATTTAGACACATTTAATAAAGCTCTTCTCGCCTTTTCCTCGGTCTCAAATGCATAATGCAAACAGAATTGGGTGGAAACAACATCACAAGGGAAGCGACATTCTGGAAATGGTTCAACCGCTACACCAAGAGATTCCCCAAAACAATCTCCAGTTATAAGAATGGCCTGAAAATCAAGATTTTTCATAGATTGGTACCTTTTATGGGCTTCTTGAATGGAGGCATTTGAAATATCAATACCAATGAATTGTGAAATTCCTGCAGCTCCGTATTTTCTTAAATCACCACCTTTACCGCAGCCCAATTCTAGAACAACATCACCTGTATGTGTAAACTTATCAATTAGCATAAACTTGATTGCATTATTAAAATTTCGAAGCTTGATAATTGGGGATTGGTTTCTCTTTGTTCGATTTGCTATGTAGGTTCTCTCGTTGTAATGCTCGCGCACTAAGTTATTGACGTTTGTAATCTTTTCAGCTGTCAATTTAATCTCATGTTCCTTCAGTTGTTCTTCTCTCAGTCTTCTCTCTCTTTCACGCCTCTTCTTCTCTTCCAATGCGAAATCATCATGTCTCTTACGTTTTTGAATTTTATTGGCGCCAATATCACTGCTTGTTTTTGATGCTTCTCCTACAACTACATTACTGCTAGATTGTGTTGTAGTAGTTGTTTTTTCCACAATAGCTGTTTTATTCTCGCCATCTCCAACTGTACCATATTGTCTATCATAGTCCTCCTGGGACATCCAAACGGGCTTCTCAGGTTTCACAGACATCGTTGTCTAGATCAGTTTTAAAGATATTGAAGTTTTATAGTAAAGAAATTGTGTGAGCTATCGATAGCTCTAGTCACCCAATATTGGCTCTCTTTAATAATTGTGGATCAATATTGTCGAATTTTAATAGATATTGAAGGAAATTCAAAATTGCGATGATCTTGAAACTTGTTCAATTTGAAAAACTGCAAAAATGAAAAGAGTCAACAACTATATTATCATAAATGCACTGAGTGTGATAAAAAAGGGTTAAGAAGTATAAAGAATCTAACGGACTACGTGGATATTGGTATGACTAGTATAGATAAACAGAAGGAGAGGTTAGAGAAATTAGCTCGTTGGAAGCAGAAGAAGTCTGAATCCAAAGCAGTTTTGAACACGCAGAACGTAAATACTAACAGCCAATCATCGAATCAGAATAATGTCTCAGATATAGAAAATAAACTAGAGAAGGTCAAGGCTTGGAAGAAGAGGAAATTAGAGGTTAAATCGCACCAACAAACACCACCTGCTACACAAAGTGAAATAAACCATACCTCGAGTGTGCGACTAGAAGAGAACATACAAGGAATTAAACGGAAGAAAAGACAGAAGAGAGTTTCCAATGTCTTTGATGAAGTGAAGCCCATCAATAGTACTCCAACAAATGATGCACAACTATCAGAATCCGACATACTCGAAAAAGTTGACTTAAATACTGAAGATCCACTTGATAGCTTCTTTGGCAATATTGAAACAACAGAAGAGTTTCATTTTGAGGTTATTGATAATAAAGTGAATAATGATGAGTTACTTGATGAAGACAACTCAAAATTTGACGCTTTACAGAAGGAACAAAAAAAATTAGCCAAAGCTAAGAAGAACAAAAACAAGAAACTCCTTACACCTGTAAATTTTAGGAATATTGACTTAGATCCTATATCTAAATGTTTATATAATGAACCTGAGGAGATCAAGTCATATACAGAAGATGAAATTGCAGACTTAAGGTTAGACCTCGATAACATCAAAATTGAAGGTAAAGATTGTCCAAGACCAGTTACTAAGTGGTCTCAACTTGGTATTCCCTATGATATTATCCGATTTATTAAGGATGTGTTTAGTTACAAATCATTAACCCCTATTCAAACACAAACTATACCGGCTATTATGAGTGGCAGGGATGTAATTGGTATCTCCAAGACTGGATCTGGTAAAACAATTTCATACCTGCTGCCGATGATCAGACATGTCAAGGCTCAAAAGAAGTTACGAAATGGAGAAACTGGTCCAATTGCTGTAATATTTGCTCCGACAAGGGAGCTGGCGGTGCAAATTAATGAAGAAGTTCAAAAATTAATATCAGACTTAGATATTTCTAGCATTTGTTGTACTGGAGGGTCTGATTTGAAGAAACAAATCGACAAATTGAAAACAGGTGTTGAAATAGCTATTGCAACACCTGGTAGATTCATAGATCTGCTATCATTGAACGGAGGAAATCTAGTATCTACACTAAGAATATCATTTGTTGTCATGGATGAAGCGGATAGACTTTTTGATTTTGGATTTGAGCCTCAAATTGTCAGTGTATTACGAACTGTTAGACCAGATAGACAGTGTGTTTTATTCAGCGCTACATTTCCGAGCAAAGTGAGCAATTTTGCCTCTCGTTTTCTTGATTCTCCCTTACAAATCACTGTTAATGCAGAGGGCATGGTTAATGAGAGAATCAAACAGAAGTTTACAATATGTTCTGACGAATCAGATAAATTTAAAGAATTACTATCGTTACTGAACGTTTTTAACAGTGAGACAGTGGATGAGAAAACTATAATATTTGTATCAAGTCAGCAGATATGTGACATTATTGAGAAGAGATTAACCGATTACTCGGAAAAATTATATTCAATCCATGCTGGAAGGCCATATAACGAGAGAAGACAAAATTTAGAGCTTTTTAAGAAAACTAGTAACTCAATTCTGTTGTGCACTGAGGTCATGTCGCGGGGACTAAATGTACCTGAAGTTTCAAGAGTGATACTATATAATTCTGCAAAAACATTTGCGCAATACGTTCACTCAACTGGTAGAACTGCAAGAGGAACTAGAGAAGGTACGTCAATCAGTTTGTTATTACCTAACGAATTAAGCTCCGCTTATATCCTAAATAAAGCTATGCGGGATAAAGATTTCTCTGAGTGTCCGGTAAAGGAGGTTAAAAAGTTAAAACAAATGGCCCAAAAGTTTGAGGATGGGTTGAAATCAGGCAAATACAAACTTTCTACAGGTTTGGGTGGGAAAGGTCTTGAAAATATGGATAACAGTAAGGAAACAAGCAGCAACGATTTGGATGAACAATTAAAACACCAAGATAACATATCGATAAGCCAGGAGGCAGATTTACCAGATGATTTCAAATTTGATACTTCTGTAGAAACTGTTACAAATGCCGATGGAACAATTGCAACAGTATGTAAATTTGTTGTAAATGATCTCCCACAACTAGTAAGGTGGGAAATGACCAAAAATACCTCTATTAGCAATATGATCCGTGAAACTGGATGCAGTATCACTTTACGAGGACGTTATTATCCACCATCCAATGTTACCAACGATAATAATACTGAACCGAAGCTATATTTGCTAATTGAAGCAACTGATGATAAAGCTGTACGGCATTGTGTAGATTTACTGAAAGACAATGCAAGGGTCGGATTCATGAAGGCAACCTCGGAAAGCTTAAGAAATACTAAATATTAATTGTCATAGTGAAAAGAATAAAGATATTGTGTACCTTTTGTAAGTATTACTTATCTAGGTATACACAACCATAAATTGATTTGATGATTATTATTATTATACATATATATATTAGAATTTATATATTCATAGTATACTAGAACGTGTACTTGTTTTTCTTATTTATAATGTGCTGCGTCGGAAAAAAAAAATAGCACATGTGAAATGTGGAGGTATTATAACATCTAAAGAGTGCTCTAACTTCCAGGGATCGGAATTCTATAACAGCAAGCAAACTTTTAAATTAAGTGCATTTCAACATCAAAGAATATGATTTTCAGAGGAATGGATTAGCGTACTGTAATTTCGATAGGGAAACAAAATGGAAAGCAAAAAACAAAAGGAATAAAAATAATACTTGACTGAATGCGCAAAACAATTAAATATTAGACAGAATATTTGTGAAAGATTCTGGATAAAAAAAAAAGAATATTAAATTCATGAATGTTTATGTTCTGCAACTTTAGTTTGTGACATAAATTGAAATTGTCTCTATAATTTAGTAATTCGTAATCGTAAACAATGGTGTGCAATTTCTTGAATATCTTTTAACCTTAAACACAGGTTGGCTTCAGATTTCTCAATTCAGGAACAGGAATGTCGTTAACGTTTAATGATTGGAATTGATTCAAAACTTCTTGTAAAACAGAGTATTTTACAGCAGTGCCTGTTGTCAATCTAGCTAGTTGTCTGGAGTCACGGCAAAATGGTGAGTACCGCTTGACAATCTTTAGATAAAGTACCATTCTGTCGTCAATTGGTTGAGTGGTGTTTGGTACAATACCATTAGTAAAATTTTTTCTAGGGGTTGGATTGACAGTTGCACTAGCCATATCATCAAATGCACCAGAAGCATTGGCGGCTTGGAATGCTGGATGTGAGTAGAAGTCCATTTCTGTTGATGGTGGTGGAACTGGTGTACCAGACCAGATCTTATTTGGTGTGTTTCGAGCGCTAGATAAAGTATCACGATCAGGAATAGGAGATAAAGAAGGTGAAGGAGTATTTGTTGTACTTGGAGCAAGACTGTTCACTGCACTCATTGGGGAAGAAGATGATATGCCTCTGTTGCGCTGAGTCCAGGTAACGGTCGCATCTCTCAGTGCTGCCCAGTCGGCATTAGCAATAAACCTTTGGCCAATTTCGTCGGATTTACAAATTAAGTTGATCCATCTTTGCAAAATTTCCTGGGTAGTTACGTCATCAATAGAGCCCATTGACTTTAACAAAATTCTGTATGCAACAATAGTCTTTGGAATGTTGAAAGCATCATAACTATTGTCGATATACTCCAATATTGTTCTATCATGCCACACAGTACATTTGGCGAGAATAATATTGAAAAAGGGTTCATCAATATTTTTCATATTGTGATAATTTTGAATAATGTTTTGTAACATTGGGAAACCCTGGACTTTATCATTGGCATAGTTCTCGAAAAATATATCAAAGAAAGTATCATTCAAAGAAGATGAGATACCATGATTAACATGTCTACCATAATGGAGTGATGATTTATACCAAATCTGATAGATGTGATTGAAGTCACCTGTTTGACTCCAGATATTTTTCAAAAAGGACTTGACATATGATACTTGCAAATCAATCTTGTATGGCATTTCATCATTTAATGCTTTATCAAAAAACGCCTGAGCAACATTTAGATCTTTACATTCACCAATAAATGATAAATGAGTTTCAATTAAATAACCGTATTTCATTTCAGTGGATTCTTCGCATAACTTTTGGAACAGTTTCAATGCCATTTGATTCTCACTTGCTGATAAAGATGCTCTGATCATACCTACAGACAAATTTGGATGGAAGTAGTTAATCATGGAGGAAGACTTTTCATATAAAGATTGAATTTCAGGATAAGACACTCCATTTTCATACAAAATTGGCAGAATAACACCAACCACTCTTGGATTCAAGAATATGTTTGAGGTGTAGTTGTTGGACCCATTTATAGCTGACTTCCATATATTTACTGCTTCTTGAAACAAAAGAAGTTCTTTAAATGCAGTAATTAGGTGCATGGCACCGTATTCATTAAGTTCAACTTTACCATTTAAGACGTCTTCCGATATTTCCCTCAATGATTTACACAAGTAATTGGTCATTTCCTTATGAAAGGATTGTGAATCATAGTCAGGCTTCTTGTTCATTCTTGTCAGCTGATTTCTGTTAGCTCTCAAACCATTGTGGAGTAAATGGACTAGTTTAGACACACGGTCGGAGTTCAATTCTGGGGTATTGATTAAATCATGGTACAAGCCCATTGCTCTGCCGATAGAATCCCAAAATAATGGATTCGCTTGTGTATTAGGATGCTCTGTGCGTCTACCATTATTCATGTTATTGTTACCATTGTTCCTCATGTTTGATCTTCTAGGAGTTTGTGACATATACAGAGTCTGAGACACACAATCTTCAAAAGCAACTACTTCATTATACCATGGTGAATCAGGTGACATGTTATTGTTCCCATGATTCTTGCCATAATTCATAACATTTGTAAAAGAACTATTGCGCGAGCTGAATTGATTTTTGAAGTGTGGTCTGCTGTGGTTACCGTTGTATTGATTGTTTGAGGCAGGGCCATTTTGGTGTGTTGGTACTTCTACTGTCATTGCACTATTTGGATTGAACTTCAGTGGATGAGCACTTGGGTGAACGAATGAGTTTGTCTTTGGATGCGGTGGAACTATTTGGGATGGTGCTTTACCCTTTAATACATTCGCTGGTTGAGCAAATCTAAACATGTATTGTCCAAAAAAATAAGTGTATTCAATCTGAAATAATTCAAGAATTTATATCCAATCGAATATAATCGCTTCGGAATAAATATAAAAGTGTTAAGTGGTTTAGAGTTATTCCTTTTAACTTATTATAAAACCAAAATTCTTAATAGCTGTTTCTAGCGATGGAAATCAGTTTTGTTATTTTATAATTCTGAGAGGAGGAATATTAATGAAGAAAAAACCGTAACTTGTTTTTATTGAATATCAAATAAGCGTGATTGAAGAATAATAAAACTTTATGGAATACAGTTTATATCAGCAAAAAAAATGTGACTGAAGTAAGTGAAGTAAAACTTTGGAGCCAATATCTTTTCTAATGTAATCTTTTGTTGCAGTATAACAATCTTCCTGTCTAATTAGGTTAATGTCCTCTAAATTATTATTAAATCAACAAATTGATGGTAAATTCTATTTTTCCAATGGTTATGGCTATTATTCTGTTTAGTGTTGACCCTTATTTTATTGTTGAGAATATTGAAAATCGAGTATAGAAAAAAGTTGAAAATAATAACAAAGAAAGTTTTGTCCTCGAAACTGAATATTTAATCAAAGAAAAAACAAAACTTAAGACATCTTTAAGTGCAATTTTTAGGCTTGAAAGTCTGTTCAATAGCATTACATATATATATTAATTATAGTTTTTTAGCTAAATATTCTATAAAAGAAATACACAAATCTGTCCAGTATTGTTTTTTTTTTTAAATTTTTTTTAATTATGTGATGAGTACAGTAAAAATGGCGTAGAGAATATTGGAGCAGACTCCATTATGCTTTGTTTCCTCTTTGTTTTCCTGGGTGATTTGTTATATTGATGGAGTGTAGAACAATAATGCAAGCAGGGTCTTTAAAATGGAATATTAAAGAGCTATTAGGAGAGAGAAAAAATTTTTCTCAGTGCATTTCTTTCTCATTATTCTATTTCAACAAGAGTTCTTCCGTGACCTTCATTGCTTTTATGTGGGTCCAGCGTTCAGAAGTTGATGTTCACAGTGCCCATATAACTACGCAGTATATAGGGATTTAATGGGATGTAAGAGATTAGGACGGAGGTGAGTGTAAGTCGGGGAAGTCCTTCCTGATTGCCACTCAAGGAATCGCAAATTAATCAAAAGCAAAATTAAATCCTGCAAAGTAGGACCCTGAGATTGAGAAGTATCTTCTTCAAGTAGCAGGAAGAAGTTACTTCGGAAACCTCCTCCTGTTCCATCTGTGGCAGTACAAAAAGAAAGAAGTGTAGTACGGTAAGGATGAAAAAAATAGGAAATATTTTTTTTCTTTTTTGTTCAGTAAAAAGAAAGACTGAATCAAAAACGAACAATGGAGGCCACTGATCTGTACGTACAATCCTGAATTATCTTCATGTTCAACATATAGGCTAACTTTTGGTGGCACTCTAGACCATCCTCATCCTGGCTTGACAAAATAAAATCATATGAATCTCTTGAAGGTAATGCACATCAGGGAAAAATGATATTGTGGATATTAATATTATTCTCCAACCGCGTTGATATAAATCTGGACTGCCATAGCTCCAAAAAAAAATTCTGAATGATTTGCTTAATTTGCCATTGTTTACATCGAGTTGAAGTTGGGTCCTTCTTCCAGTTGTAGATTTTACAAAGATCAAGTGCAAGAGGATTTGAAATAGCAGAACAAATAGCTGTCTTATGGGACTCCCTTGTCATAGTAAACATGTGTTTTCTACAATCCGTTATCTACGAGAATAAGTACATCATGCCCTGAATTCTCACTGTAACATACAGTCCTCTGAGAAGCAGAGGGGAAAAAACGGTGCAGCTTTTTCAGTTTTTGCATTGAAAGTTGTGCATAGTTTGTTGAAGAATTTCACTGCTTCAGCAAGCCATTGGCTTGTTATGTATCTTCGCCTTATGGTAACTACTTTCATAAATATTAATCCCACGCACCAAATAGATCTCAACTACAAATTATTCCGGTTAGCCATTGTCTTTGGGGGGGCAGTCCTTCGATCCCCGAATATCAGCATAGTTCCACTAAGAAGCATTTGCAGAAGCTTTCGGAATATTTAATGTTTTCCTTCTTGTTATATTTTACTCTCAGTTCGTTTCAGTTCAAGAGCAGAAATTATGGATGCCACCCGTACTTCACAAGCTTTTCTTAGGCATAATTATTTTCTCGGAAAAACTTTTGCACTACTGTTTTTCTTTTTTTAAAGATCAAGATCCAGAACTGATATGTTGCGGTTAATTCGTGTTGAAACAATTTTCGGATCACCACTTAAAAAACACCGCAACAGTTCTTCCGCGGGCTTGGCCTTATACATAGCAGATACGGAAAGGCATCCCTGACCTCTTGCTACCTTCTTATATCCAACAAAGAGAACGCTGTACCAAGAGCAAATTCAGTTAAAGCTTTGTATTCTGTTCTTAGCAGACACCCCCGCCCCCACTTTTTTCTTTAACCGCAATTTCCTATTTCGGCATCTCCTTTGCTTGTTGGAACCCGCTACCAGTACGGACCCCTGTTAGGTAATGCTGTCCTTTTTTGCCACAAGTCAGGGCCATCTATATAATCTTGACGCTTTTAGTATCCATCTTCAGAAATGCGTGTAGTAAGATGGTGTTCCATGTTTCGTTTACAAGATTATGGTGCAAGGCCAGCATCAAAGCTGTAACTCTTTCTTTTTTCACTTCTAAATGACATGGCTTTACCGCGTTTCTGCGGCTACTGTGTATGAGAAAATATCAGTAGCATATCTTCTGTGTATACATTATTTTGATGCAAAGAAGCTTGATACAGAAATATTGTAGTAGAACTGGGAACGAACTTGTAGGAATGTGATGCTTCTGATCTTTTGAATTTCTTTCTTTTTATGCCCATCGTCCTCTGTATCTTGAGGATGTTCGTGCGGTATTCTTCCTTTACAGCATCTTTTCTTATCTTTTCTTTCTTTTTCCTGTTTTACTAAGCGTCTGATTAATAGGCACGATCTAAGAATATTTCAAGTAGTTTAAATCTCGGATCCCTTGTATTATCCTGAGGTCTTTATTATGTTCGCAAACAGAAATAACAGCAAGAGCTATATTGCTAAGTATGGACTGTCACTACCAGCATAGTACAGCATGGAGCCTGAAAGTTGTCACATTCATTTTTTTTTGACTTGTATTCTCTATCTTACTCAGAACTGAGTAATCTCTACCATTGTATAATATTTGGGCTTTCTCGTGAAGGCAGGAAGAACTGGCAGAATAGAACCTTTTGTGTTCTAAAAATTGATCAAAGTTCATGCCGTGCTAACTATACTTGCTGATTATAAATTTTCACATGCAATGCGCTGATGTCAGTTCACCTGTCAGCTGGACTGGTTTCAGCGTTGTGTATCACTGTATAGAATCTGTACTCTTCGTTGTCTCACTTGTACCAGCATGTCCACTGATTTATTCGCCATTTCATGTAAAATGTTATTTACCTTTCTTATTAGTTTACAGTGTCTACTTTTCTATTGTTAGATTGTCCATTAGGAAAAAAATACAGGTTTTTCCTGTGTATCCATCACAACTACATTTCTTTATCTTTATTTGAAGTTTACCTCTATGTAGTTGTTTTTACTTTTTCGCGTGTAGGCGGTTGAATTGTTAAGCTATTAGCATGACTATCTTTTGTGATATAAATTTGAACCCCCCAGTTCATCACAAAAATACTCTTAGATATCATAGTCTCCACCTTAAATTAGATAAAGTTTTGACTTGTGATTGTTTTCTAAGCTCTTATATTTATTAATAATTCAGCACTTAATTGTATTTATGGCAAGCCTTGGTTGTTCGAATTTAGCTGTGTAATTCATAAGAAGAAAGAGTATTGAAATAATGAAAAAACTGCAAAACATAACGTCATTAATTTCTTATAAATATATATAAATTATGCTATATCTCTGTGGTCATTACAAAACGGGCAAGAAGTTGCCAAGAATCATTAATGGCAAGCCAGACATATCTCTCTTTAAAGTCCATATGCACTTGCATTCAATGACTTGATTCCGGATTGGAGTCAATAGTCTACAGACATCCATTTGTTCGGAGCCCTTGATATTGTTGTAAGCTATTCGAGCAAAAGTTTTGAAATACTCTCTTACACTTTCATCATCAATAATTTCCACGATAAAGGACATTTTATCAAGAAGCTCCTCTCTCTTCCATCCGCTCAAGATTTCAAATTCATCATTAACATAGGATATCTGACCATTTCTTCTCCATACAACAGTCGGTGTACCAATCTCTTGAATAAACTTTACGTACTGCAGTAAGGTTCTTTGATAGCATTGTTCCATAAAGATCATATCCTCCTCTGTTAAAGTTATTGAACAGGCAATAAAAATAGGTCTGAAATATGCCATGTTCTGGCACATGGACACTAAGTCTTTCTGGCTAAACCGTTTTCGTAGATATTGAAGTAAATGTCTAAACCCTGGTGTGTGCGAGAAAGGTTCATTTATCAGTTTGTATATCTCTACTGGAGTTCCATACTTAAGTGAATGGTCCCACTCAACATTATTATATAATCTAGATCCATCTGGCGGGGGACATTCCACGGAAACTGAAACGGCATAATTCTCTGTATCGGTAACTTTTTCAACCTTTCCTGAGTCTATCTTGTATTTCAATTCCGGAAATGTTAAAAATTCATTGTTAACATAATATTGGTTGATCTTAGTGTTAAAAAACGAATCAGTATTCTCTGTTTTACTAGGATCTGATGGGTATATCCTCTTGAAGTCTAATGTACCATCTACTGATAAAAAAGGGACCAGTGGGAAGTGGTTTGCGTATAGGTTTACTTGCGATTGAAGGATTTCTTTACCGTAGTCACCTAATAGAATGGAATAGATATGTGATTTAGATGATGGATATGGCTGAGGTGGTTTATGTGCATATGTATCATGTTGTTGAGAATTTAGATCAAAGTTTTTTGCATTGGGACTCATGGAGTTATTCCGAGTGAGGCCGTTAGATTTGGGTGAACTACTTGATGGACTGTTTAATTCCGACGATATGGAGTTATAACTCTGAATAGGTCCGGGAGATGTAATGGTATCACGATTCCTGTGTATTATTTGCGGGTTATTGTTATTGAGCAAGTTTTGTCGTACAATTGTTGACAGAACAGAGTATTCTGAGTTAGCTGCATAAGATTGGAATCTATGTGCTTGGTCATTTCTGACATTATATCTGTTTTCAGGATAGCTTTTATAACTTGTAGGGTAAATATCGTTAAAATCTCCTATACTGTGTCTTGGAGTCTGGCCATATTGTTGATTATCAATGAAAGAAGCTGAATGGAAGCCAATTTGTAAAGGTGTCCCATAATGTGGTGTGTTACTTCCAGCCCTGATGGGCAAAGTATCGATTCCTTCTAAGTATTTTTTCTTCTTTCTTGGTGCATCCACACAGGTATTGGCTATGCCTTTCTTTATGCATCTTGAACAGGGTCGTTTTTGCTCACATGATGAATGATTCCTCGAACAATTTACGCATGCAACGTTTGTATTTTTCCTTTTCTTCTTTATTTTATGTGAAGTTTGGGATATAGATGTATCTGACTGAATGGTACCATCACTGTTATCATTAGAACTATAACGAACATTAGTATTGGAAGTGGAGCCGCTCGGAAGTGTACTTGTTAACTGGTCATCTTGTTCACCCGATGTTCTATAATAACTGGTAGCATTATTCATTTCCGTTTTAGATATATGAACGCCACTTATATTTCCCACAACTTAAGTAGTTTAACTATGCACCACAATAAGATTTTGTTAAGGAAATGTGTTATCTTGGCTGTATACGAGATGTGTACATCTAATGTTAATCCGTTACTTCCACTCTGGGTTACAATTATAATGATATACAAATATGTTGTTTAAATTTTTTGGAGTGTATTCCTCTTAATTATGAACAGGCTATGATATAGAGCATATCTCTATGATCCCATGATATTGCTAGTGATCATTATGGTGTTTTTTTTCACGCTTCAAGAAACAGTTTCAATTCGATGAGGTAAATAGTTGTCTCGGATGCAACAATTATAAAATAGTATACAAACTTCAAGAGTCTACCTTCTGGGCTTATTGGTATATTAGATATATGAAACGGATATGTCTTGCCTCCTCTGATTCTAATATAGATAGAAGAAAGCTAGAAAGATATCCATTTCGGCCACCATCATGCTGCTAAGAACATAACTGTATCTGTTATTTAAATAGTAATCCGAATTAAAAATTCAGAGAATATAAATTTTATGATGTCTAAGTATATGTCAAGGTTTGTATGTAGTCCAATGAGAAAGAAGTTGTGTATCACTATTGTCTGGGTTTGATGCTTTTGCCTAAAGCTCCGAGAGTTAAAAAAGTTACAAGAGAAATCGTTGAAATCCTCTTGCATCATGCCTTAATAGTATAATACCCTGTAGCTATCGCGAATCCAAAGTGTGGTAAACTCCTGAATAATCCATGCAAAGAAGATGAAGCTTTTCAATGTTCTCTTTTTTAGTTTACTCTTTGGGTACGTGACCGCTTTCGCAGATTATTTACTGAAGTCGTGTAATGAAGCCGGGTTTTGCGTGAGGAACAGAGAATATGCAGCTCACATCATAAATTCCAAGGCTTCCTATTATTCAATAGACCCCAAATCGATAGATGTTGATGATAGTTCAGGTACTCTGTCTGCAAACATCATCAAAACAATCAAACGCCCTGACCGACACACTGAAATCACATTACCGCTAAAAATCAGTTTCTTAAAAAGTCATGGGGCTAGTTCAAAGTCCTATTTCCGGTTTACAATTGACGAATTGAGACAGAATGTGCCTCAATCGAATTTATTGAACAAATACCGTTACAATGAGACGGCCAAATGGGCATTCGATCCTAGCAAGCAATGGGATAACAGTCATTTTACAATTGAAAAGAAGATCAAGAATGGAAAAAAGGGAATAGATCAATTCTTATTTGGTTCAACTAGCAAAGATGAAGAATACTATTTAATTCTACCAAGAGATGACGAAAACATGGCAATTGAATTATTTTTAGATTCCTTTCAAATTAATGTACTAAGCAAAGGAAAGTCAGTTATGAGTATTAACGAGTATAACCTCATGAACTTTGAGCATTTTAGATCTATTGAAGATAACTTTCAAAATTTACTTGAGGAAGAGTCAACATTCAATATGTTTAAGGACAACTTTAGATACAGTCAAGACGATAAAATTCCATTTGGTCCTGAATCTGTAGGGATCGACTTTGTATTCAAGAATGCTAAAGCTGTTTATGGTATCCCAGAGCATGCAGATTCGTTGAAATTAAAGGATACTCGCGAAACTGACCCTTACAGATTATTTAATGTGGATGTCTTTGAGTATTTCGTCGATTCTCCTTCACCTATGTATGGTGCAATTCCGTTTATGTTTGGTGTCAGTAAGGATGTTACCACCGGATTGTTTTGGGTTAATAGTGCTGATACATGGATAGATATTCATTATTCTTCCGTCAATACAGATCAGGTCAATACACATTGGTTTTCAGAGAATGGTGTTATAGATGTAGTTGTTTTTGTGGCTGAGAACCCATCTGATATTCTTGAGCAGTATACGGACTTGACAGGTAGGCCTTTCCTACCACTGCAGTCATCTATTGGGTATCATCAATGTCGTTGGAATTATAATGATGAATATGATGTTTTGAGTGTACAGAACGAAATGGATAAAGCGCATATACCTTTTGATATAATCTGGCTTGACTTGGAATATACTGATGATAGAAAATACTTTACATGGAAAGATGAATCCTTCCCTAATCCTAGAAGATTATTGGAGAAATTATCTCAATTTGGTAGGCAATTAGTCGTTTTGATCGACCCTCATCTGAAATCTAGAGGGAATAAAGTCAGTGATGCGGTAGTTAAAGGAAAAGGGGCTACAAAGAATAAGAAGGGTAGATTGTTTTTAGGTGAATGTTGGCCAGGCCAATCTATTTGGATAGATACAATGGGTCAAATCGGGAGAAAACTATGGAAAGGGTTTTTTAATGATTTTCTTTATAAAGGGTTGAGCAATTTGCATATCTGGAATGACATGAATGAACCCTCTGTATTTAGCGGGCCTGAAACTACAGCACCAAAGGATGTTATTCATGCCGGAGGATTTGAAGAAAGATCAATTCATAATGTATATGGGTTAACTGTTCATGAAACTACATTTAATGCTACCAGGGAATTCTATAGCGATTCTGAAACCCGCCCTTTTGTTTTGACGAGGTCTTTTTTTGCAGGTTCCCAAAGGACTGCAGCTACGTGGACAGGGGACAATGTAGCCAACTGGGACTACTTGAGAATTTCCATCCCTATGTGTCTCTCTAATAATGTTGCAGGATTTCCATTTATTGGTGCCGATGTTGCTGGTTTTTCTGGAAATCCTGAGCCAGAGCTCTTAGTTAGATGGTATCAGGCTGGTCTTTGGTATCCATTCTTCCGGGCTCATGCTCATATAGACAGTGTTAGGCGAGAACCATATTTATTTGACGGTCCAGTAAGAAATATGGTGAAGGATACTATCAGATTGAGATATAGATTATTGCCAACATTTTACACTGCTTTTTACGAATCAAGTAGAACCGGGGCACCAATAATGAAGCCTTTATTTTTTGATTACTTTGCTCATGAAGAGTTGCTTGCTATCGATGATCAGTTCTTCGTAGGCAATTCTGGTATAATGGTGAAGCCAATAGTGCAGAAGGGTGTCAAAGAAACAACTGTGACTTTCCCACCAAAGTTATATTATGATTATGAGACATTCGCGTTAGTTAACGATGATGTATCTGCTATAACTAATAAACAAGTATCTGCACCTCTCGATACTATTCCAATATTTTTGGAGGGTGGTCATATTTTGTTCCAGAAAGAAAAGTATAGGAGATCCTCTGAATTAATGTCCAATGATCCTTACACCATTGTTATCATACCTGATGAAAATGGTATTGCAATTGGTAATTTATATGTTGATGATGGTAAAACGTTCGCTTATTCTAACAATGAATTCTTAAATACTACCCTTAAATTCACATCAGATGGTTTATTCAATAGGCCTCATTCAGAAGGAAATCTTTCAGCCACTGCTATTAACACTAATGTAACGGCCATTAAGATCGTCACCTCGGGACTTGAAAGTTCTTTCAAAAAACAACTGATATCGAAATTCTCTAGTGATGATAATCTGAATACTAATGTCGAAAGCAATCATATAGTCATGAAGATTCGTTATGATATGAGCAAACCATGGGATTTTGTCTTCTGAATTGAACAGCTATTATGAATTAGTATGATCATTATAATTAGTTTATGCACATTTGGTAAGGATATCATACCAGTCAAAAATCAAATTGTCTTTTTTTTGTCATCTGCTGTAGTATTGTCTTTATTTAATTTTATCGAATAGTAAATAACATCGCACCATTTTAATAAAGTATAGCACTTTGGACACTTTGGCGATTGCGGAATTATCGTGTCCTCTTTAGGCAGTTCAGTGTTGCTCATGAAATATCGATATGCACAGGCAAGGTGACTGACGAATGTGCAACTAGTATCTCTACAAAATGCAAATAAGTTTTCAGAGATGTTTCCTGATAAGTTATGCTTTATAATTTTATTACAAAACTGGCATGTATTGATACCTGTATCAATTTTTTCTTTGTATAGTAAAAGAGTTTTTGTCTTTTCGGCCAGTGTTGTAGAGTATAGGTTCTGTACAAGCTCCATATTTTTCTCATTAACGTCCATTATGTCATCTATAGTATCGTTATTAATCTCTGTTAAAGCATCTTGTGATAGAGATACTGTGTAGTTATTGTCTATTGATTCTTGTGTTTGTGATACATTGAACTTATCGTTCTTCCATATTTCTTCGACTTTTTGATTAAAAAAGTGTAATGTTAAATCCATATAGCGAAAGTATTCATTTTTCAGAAGAGAAGTTATCATGGCAAGCTTATGGTGTATAGACCTTCCACCTTTTCTTGTTTTAACTACCCGGTCCTGGCTTTTAATGTATCGAGTTTGGTACCCATGTTGCCAAGCATGCTCAAATTGTAGGGCAGCGATACGACTAGGAAAGCCATAAACGATAGCTACCATTTCCCAAGGCCGAGTGCCATCTCTTTTTGTTCGATAAGCACCTCCACGACTTAATGAACCATTATGTTGTCTCAATCTCCTAACTGGATTCGGGGTCGAGCCTATGTAAAACGATTGCCTTTTACTAATAGACTGCAGTAAATAGCATCCATAAAAGTCAGGAATCTGTTGGAATTCTTCCATCAATCGGTTTCGATATAATAGTGTAAGTATAGAAGCGGCTAAATTATATTGTATACTTGAACCACAGGTGTTTCATTTAAGGGATTATCATTACTACTTATTCTGATTAATAGTATATACAAACTGTGAAGAGCTTTTTTGATCTGTTTACATGACGTAAGTGCAATTTGTGCGTGCCTTTCTATGCAATCGCTATATTGTTCAAAAGTGAAAAACATTGCATTAGGCCATCTCGAGCCAAACTTGACAAAAAATTGCATTGCGATGAGCTCCTACAGAATAGTCAATGTGATGACTAATAGAGAATATTCCTATATATGTAGGCGGTGAAGCAATTATTGTTAGTTTTTGCTATATAATAGTGTATTTCTTGAATGCGCAGTAGAGTCAATGCTGGCACTAAATAGCTATGGGTGCAGTAGAGCTGCGAGTTTGGTTAACCGTATTGCAGTAAATGCTATCATTTGTCGTTTTATGAGTAGCAGTGATAACGCCTCAAGACTTCTTGTGCAACAGAATACCAATGAATCTATTCCCCCTCCTAGAAAGTTAAAGGCCTATTTGGATGAGTATGTTATTGGACAGGAGATAGGTAAGAAAGTCCTTAGTGTTGTAGTTTACAACCACTATTTACGTATAAACGATAAGCAGAAGAAAGCAGAGCTCCAACGGCAGAGAGAAATAATAGAAGAAAGTAACAACATTAGAGCTGCTGAAAGCACAAAGGATGGTAATGATCCGGATGACAACTCCTCCGGAAAAGATGATTCTTCACCGATAAGTGATGTGATTCAAAAACCATATAAACCTTCTGAAAAGGAAGCGGGTATGAGAAACTTGAAAATGCAAATTGACATGAAATTAGATCAAGAGGACCAAGATTTGGAATTAAGTAAAAGTAATGTATTAGTTATTGGTCCATCAGGTTCTGGTAAAACATTGCTTGCCCAGACATTGGCCCGCGTTTTGGATGTCCCTATCGCTATTTCTGATTGTACACAATTGACTCAGGCCGGTTACATTGGTGAAGATGTAGAAGTATGCATTGAGAGATTGCTCGTAAATGCTAACTATGATGTTGCAAAGGCTGAAAAGGGTATAATTGTACTGGATGAAATTGACAAACTTGCCAAATCTTCCAGTTCATTTGGTACAAAAGATGTATCAGGTGAAGGTGTTCAACAATCTTTATTGAAAATTATAGAAGGCCACAATGTAGAAATTACGGTTAAGAAGCCCGTTAAGGTTGGAACTGATAAGAACAATAATCAAACTACTGCAAAAAAGGATGAAACATTTGTTATTAATACTTCAAATATTTTATTTATGATAATGGGTGCATTTGTTAATTTGGATAAAATAGTAGCAAAGAGAATAAGGAAGTTACAGAATAAGGAAGAAAAAGATGGGGAAGAAGAGGATATGAGCAAAAGTTCAGCTTATAGCAACAGTATTGAAACAATTAATTTGGAAAACGGCAAACAAACGTCAGCATTGAATCTCGCTACACCAACTGACCTTGTGTCCTATGGTATGATTCCTGAATTAGTCGGGCGTGTACCAATAATAACAGCACTTGAACCACTTCAGTCCAATGACCTTTTCCATATTCTAAAGGAGCCAAAAAATGCCCTTTTTGATCAATATACTTATATCTTCAAGCAATTTGGTGTCCGTTTATGCATGACTGATAAAGCTCTTAAGAAAGTCGCTGATTTTGCGTTAAAGGAAAGGACAGGTGCAAGAGGACTGAGAGGTATTATGGAAAGACTACTGTTGAATGTCAATTATGAATGCCCAGACTCAGGAATCTCCTATGTTTTAGTAAATGAGAAAACGGTTGATTCTTTGCAGCAAACAGAATACTCACTGGCAACCCATGTAGAGGCCAAGTATTATTCTAGAGGCCAAGCTGATGAACTTATAGCAGACGTTTATGCTGAAGATGAAGCTCTTGGACGAGTGTTGGATAAGGAATTGGGAAGGACCTCAACAATTGCAAAGAGAAAAGAGCAGTCAAAATTGTTGCAAGCTCAATAGAAACTTCATTGCCCTATATTTGCAGTATTCTTGTGAATGATACAAAAATGCATTAGTACTATACAAAAGACTTTACTATGGAAACTGTAAAAGTATGCATAGTATATCATATTAATAACGTAACGATATGAAAATAGGTAAGTAATTAGTTAATTTTAAGTCCAGTCATTTTTCATGTGTTATTTCTTTGGCTTCCGGGCAACAAGGAAAAGCATTCTATAACATCCTGCGTTATCATCTACTTTACCTAAATGTTCTTCAAAATATCTCATTGGTAATGTTGTAGGATCAGTATCTTTCGGTGGATTACTTGCATCTGGAAAGACTTTTCTCATCATGTGATCCCAATGTACAATTGCCAAAAATTCATTGAGGAAGCCCATTTGAGTATCTAAGTCACCCGTTTTTAGAGATAGGATAGATGATTTAATGTTGATAAATCCAGACTCCTTAAATGCCTTAGATAGGTGCTTTGTAGTGTGAATATGTAAACCTCTATTAATGGCTTCGAGAGATACTGCATCATACGTTTTGTCCCTCTCAATAGTAGTCTTGAATGTTGATTCATTTAACTCAGGATCATTGACAGAGAATGTGTTCGACATACTAATATCAGCAGCGACAGCCATAACATAGCCGCCCGGTGTGACAGTCCTGTACATCTCTCGCAATAAAGCTTTCCATTTACTGTGTGGTAATTCACTCCATACCCATGGGCAATAAATAGCAGGCAAAGAGTTATCCTTGAAGGGTAGACGAAGTTGAAGGTACTCCTTACCATATAGGAGTGCATTACTTGGCTTTCTTTGTAGAGATTTTGGTCTCTCGCTTGAATTAGTTGTATTGACAGATTCTTGGATTTCATCTGGGATTATGAATTGTGTCGGAAGCGTGACTTTCTTATAATTATTCATTAAATTAGAGTAGTAATCAACTAACCAAGTGGTTGAGTTTAGAAGACTATTAACGTTGTCCTTATTTGACTTAGGAGCAATCGATAAGGATGGTGATGCTAAATTGCTTGGTAAGTTTACCATTGGTTCCCCTAAGGATAAATCCTTGAGCTTAGCTTTTGCATGATCAGGCTTGTTCGTGGCTATTGTGGGGCTAGTGAGGTTATCGGTTGAGTCTTCGTGTGTATGCTTCCGTTTGAAAAAGTTAACAAATCCGGACTTTTTGTTAGTTTTGGTCGTTGATTTCTTAAGTTTGGGTAATTCATCGTGTTGCTTTTCACCTTCTACGTTAAACAGTCCTGAATCTTTATCGTTGGTATCAACCTCGAATTTATCTTGTTCTTGTAATAAGGTATAGCTTCTATCCATGCAGTCAACCAGCACACTGTGCGCGTTCTCATCGTTTAATACTTCCAATTCGCTTTCATCGGATACCAGTTTGTAACAACTTTCTTTCGGCACGGAAGATGCAGTTTGACTAATAATCTTTCTGTCTTCCTCGTCGTGTAACCAGGGTGAAAGGTCCAAAGGAAAATCACCAATGTTCAAACTAGGTTCATCGCAAGCCAGTTGCCATCCAATTTGAACAATTAACTGAGGTCGTATTACTAAAATATCAATATCTGTGCACAGTTTGTGATGTGTTTTTTTACTGCCCGTTCTGTGGTGGGCAAAAGAGTCTGGTTTAGCTGAGAGTACTGAAGAACTTTCATCCTTTGCTAGCTGGTTATTGATTTGTTGCTGATGTTTTCTGGAAGATGTCTTAGTCTTTAATAAGTGTTGTACTACCTCAGTGGAAAATAGTAGTGAGTTTGACTGAAGAAGTAGCTTTTGAGCTTGATAGTACCACATTTGGATAACCATCCCCATCTCGTTATAAATATGTGTGGCATTGTAGGACACGTACTCTCTGAGCTCAGTTTCAATGGTTGATGCTAGCTGAATATTAAATGGGTAACACTCAAAGGCATATTTTCGTACTTTCAAATAGTCTGAAACAAATCTAACGTATTCTGTCAACCTTTCTCGGGCATATGTTAAAGCATCACCTTGTGATGTATCAGAGTTAAAGTTCAAAAATATGTGCATTTCCGGTAAATGTTGATTGTATGAAGGATCATAATGGAGTTCCTTTTTCTTTCCGTCTTTATGTACTAAAACCTGGTTGTAGTTGGGGCCCTTTTTCAATATAGATGTACCAAGAGCAGGCAGCTTATTCCAATCGTAGGACCAGTTGTTATTCGTGGTTATATCGTGACTGTGGCTACTGCCCTGTCGTGCACCAGATTTCTCTACCGCCGGAAGAGGGTCTATCATACCAAATATCTCAGAACTTGTTATTGGATTTTCGTCGTTCTTACTTGCCATAAGTAGCGAGTTTTCGTCCGAGTTGTTAGTGATAGCGCTTTGGCTTGGACCAAGAGAAGGTGACGGCATGGGACTCGACAGTCTCTTATTGTCTACTATGAGGGTTTGAGGCCTGATACCCGAGGTTGATATATTATTTGCCGACGCTTGTTCTGATCTGACACTTATGCTTGGTGACATCGGCAGTAACTGTGGTTGAGGCGAATCCATTACCAGGATTTTGTCGGTGTTCGGTACGTCGCTTTGAATACTCTTGTCATTGGAAGTGTTGCTGTGGGCGGTAGTGATACCAGATGACGGCATAGATGTCGGCGATGGTCCCGTCACCACTTTCAAATCTATCCTGTTGTCGCTATTTTCCTGGCTCGCCTCTAACTCCTCCGGGTGTTCATATCTACAGGCATTATAAGGACCTTGCTCGGAATCCATAACTGTATATAAAAACTTTTTCTCGGACTGCTATTATATTAAAGTCCCTACTTTTTGTTGCTTATCCTTTTATCCTTTCTCCTGGTATTCCTTCGTCCTGTCACACTGGAGCGTAATTAATAATCCCTTCTTTTCCACTTCTAATCAGTGACGCAGTGATTTCCTCGGCTCTTATAAGTTATTGTCAATGGCGTCCCCGGCACGCTACTAACTCCTGTCTTCTGCTCTTGCCTGAGTTGTCTCTGCAAGTGCTTTGAATTACAGTAGAGACTGTAGATATGCTAATGCTATCATAAGCGTGTCTGGTTCGCTCAAAATCCTTATTTGTTCCTGAGGTGTAGCCCGAAAACGGAAAAGTCAGCGTAGTTTTTTTGCTTCCCCCTTCATCACTTGAAAATTTTGACTCGGATCAGATGGGTGCCCGGTGGATGATGACTTATTAGAATTTGGCAGTTCGAGTCCTAGTGGGAGCCTAATTATGGGCATCGCCAATGGTATAACGTATAGATGATGCTTGTCTGTGTGAGTTGGAAGTGGAATTGGTGACTTAGAAGTGGAACTTCAAGTGGAACTGGTGTGATATGAAGAGGACACTTTCTGATGCTGCGGCAAAGTGTGCGGAGAGATGGAGCAGAGTGCAATACGGCGGCAGTGAGCCTGTTGAAACCGAGCGTGCTGAGCGCAAGACAGTCGGTAGTGATGCTGACACTGATATAGAGGGAGATTCTGATGAGGACTTGGTGGTGGTTGGCGAGAAAAAAGTGGAAGTGCATGTGTTGAGTGACTCTGAGCCGGACATCGAGGATGCGAGGCCGAGTAAGCGAATCAAGGGCACAGACGGGTATGTACCGTTCCGGCTTATTAGGTCTGAGGCCTACGACGAGTCCACTGGGCATACTCCTTACATGGCAGATTTGGGGGATATCTTTGGTGACCCTGAGCTTAGAGAAGTGTACTTGTTCAGCTTTCAATATGATTTGAGTTTTGTGCTACAGCATTTCACAACCAGCATCGAAAGGATAACTATAGTGGCCCAAACTGGTACTATTGTGCCAGTGAGCTCATCGGAGTTGACGCATAGCCCACAATTCTCTCAGATTTTTCATCGGTTGGTGGTTAAAGAAATATACATGCCGCCTTACTCCTGTCATCACTCAAAAATGATTATTGGCATATATCGAAATGGTCGCGGAGTGCGGGTCTTTTTACCATCGAATAACTTTACATGGGCGGAGACTAACTGGCCACAGCAGGTCCTGTGGTCGAGTCCCTTCATGAGCATTAGCGACAAGGCTGTTGAAATGAACGGGTTTCAAAGAAGTCTATGCGATTATCTAAGTTTTTACAAGTTGAAAGAACTGAACTCTTTGGTAAAAGATACCATAATGAGAACTGACTTTTCTGGACTAGCTGACGTAGAGTTTATTTATTCTTGTCCAAAGACAAAGGGGAAGAATATTGAAACTGGACTGAACATGTTCCTGAAATCCATCGAGAAAGTTGAAACAGAGCTGCGAGATGTTGATCAGATTTCTCTGAACCTGTTTCTTTGCCAAAGTTCCACCATTGGTGGCCCCATAGGTAGAAGGAAGGATAACCCATCTAACTTATTTACACATGTTATAGTTCCTACTGCCCGAGGTTTTAGCGAAGCTGCTAAGAGTGATCAGCAAGCTTTATTGAAAGCATATCATGAAAATAAGACATATCCATGCATTATATATCCCTGTATGAAGGAGATTAGGGACGCTAGCGTAGGTATTAACTCTGCAGGATGGTTTAATTTCAATTATACAAGGAATGATACTCAATTGCAACAATATGACTGGCTAAGGAACAAGATTAAAGTCTTTTACAAATATAATCGTGACTATACTACAAAACAGAGACTTACGACACCTTCACATACAAAATTTTATCTGCGCTTCAGAATGCCATCGCAGTCAATGGCACAAGGCATGAGGGTTCCCGAACATATAGATTGGTGTTTGTTCACATCAGCCAATTTAAGTTCAAATGCATGGGGAACTCTAGGTTCACAGCCAAGAAACTACGAAGTTGGGGTGATGTATAAGAATTCCAACATTACCACGAGAGCCCAGGATTCGAATCTTCATTGTCAATCACTGCAAGATATCATATATCGAAAAGGACAGAGACCCCAAACTAGGTCAGTTCTATTCCCGTTCCCGAGCCATCTGCAGCCATATGAAACTAATGATCAGGCATTTTATCAGATGTAAACTATATAACAGCATATAAAAGTCCTTGCAAGATTAGATCATATTAACTCTTAAAACTATGTACGTTAGATGTTTGACGTTTTGGTGATGAAAGTACGGCCAATAAGTCATGAGAGAATTGAATCATCCACTTGAAAACTCAATTCGAATTCTAACAAAAAACGGGATGAGGACATGTCAATGAGGGAAATTAATTCCGATGGGATCAAGTGGTTCAAAAGATGTGAGCTGTGGCTTTTCTTTTACAGCAAAATGTGACACTTGGAGTCCTAAATTGGAAAACGCTAGTATATATAGAGGTGGACATGAATCCCTATTGAACACCAAGACAATACACCGGTTATATTACGGAATATTTCTATACCAGTAGTTATAGCATTCATTAACTGAGTATTAATCAATATAAGTGAAGTCAAAATGACTACTGCTACTGCTTCTTTCAATGATACATTTAGGGTATCTGACAATGTTGCTGTTATAGTACCAGAGACTGGTTTGGAGGTGACTTATAGGGACTTGTCCCATATGGTTGGACACTTCCAGACAATCTTTAAGGACCCTAACTCACCATTGTATGGTGTTGTCCATAGACAAAGTGTCATCGCCATGTCAATGCCAAATGGCTTGGAGTTTATTGTTTCCTTCTTGGCAACTACAATGGATGCCAAAGTTGGTGCTCCTCTAAACTCGAATTATAAAGAAAAAGAATTTGATTTCTACCTTGGTGACTTAAAGACAAGCTCCATTTGTGTTCCTAAGGGTACTGTTGGGACTAACGCTGAGGTTTTAAAATCGGCTAAGAATTTCAATTGTTTTATTATCGAGTTGGAGCTAAATCCAGAGAGATTCAGAGTCGAGTATCAAGTTTACTCTCCAAAGGACAACTACAAGAAGGCAATTTACTCATCTTTGAACAATGCCAAGTTTGTTAATAACGATAATGTCAGGTTTCCAGGTTATGCCCGGTCAAGCGACGTTGCATTAGTTTTGCACACCAGTGGTACAACATCCAGACCAAAGACGGTACCATTAATGCATTTGAATATAGTAAGAAGCACTTTGAATATTTCGAGAACTTACAAATTGAATGAAACTGACAGATCATATGTAGTCATGCCATTATTCCATGTCCACGGCTTAATTGGTGTTCTATTATCGACTTTTAGGACTCAAGGCTCCGTTGTTGTGCCACCTCGATTCAGTGCCAAGAGATTTTGGGATGATTTTATTAAATACAAGTGCAATTGGTTTAGCTGTGTGCCAACGATAAGTATGATAGTATTAAAGACGCCTAAACCTGCTAATGGTATTCCACATATCAGATTCATCAGATCATGCTCCTCTGCATTGGCTCCTGCTACTTTCCACAAGTTAGAAGAAGAGCTAAAAGCGCCGGTGCTTGAGGCATATGCTATGACAGAAGCTTCCCACCAAATGACCTCCAATAACTTGCCTCCAGGTAAACGTAAACCTGGTACTGTTGGTCAACCACAAGGTGTTGAAGTCAGAATTTTAGATGACAAGGATAATATCCTACCTCAAGGTGAAATAGGTGAAGTTTGTATCCGCGGAGAGAATGTTACCCCTGGTTATGCCAACAATCCAAAGGCAAATGAAGAGAACTTTACAAAGAGAGAAAACTATTTCAGAACCGGTGACCAGGGTTACTTTGATGCTGAGGGGTTCTTGGTTCTCACAGGTAGGATTAAGGAGTTAATTAATCGGGGTGGTGAAAAAATTTCTCCAATTGAATTGGATGGGGTTATGCTATCACACCCAAAAGTCGATGAAGCTGTATGCTTTGGTGTTCCGGATGAAATGTACGGCCAGGTGGTTCATGCTGCTGTTGTCTTAAAGAAAGGGGAGAAAATGACCTATGACGAACTAACTGCGTACATGCAAGATAAAGTGGCCAAGTTCAAGATTCCAGCAAAGGTATATTTCGTTGAAACTCTACCAAAAACTGCGACAGGCAAGATACAAAGACGTATAATCGCCGAAGCTTTCGCAACAAAGAAGAGCAAACTATAAGCTGAGCAAATACGACATTTACAAATAAATAACTAAGAGTGCTTTATATACAATATAAATAAAGTTTGCCATATCTGAAATAGAGTCATATTAATCATAACTATCATAGATAGATTGACATTGTAAAAGTTCCTCATAGAACCTGCATTTACATCGCTAGAAACGAATATCTCCTCATCCAGTTTTCCACTTTGGCAAAATAAGCTGAACAACTCCCTTTTCCCCTCTCAAAGTGCCTTGTGATAACGGTAAATTGTTCTAAACACAGAATTGGAACTTCACTCTTCACACTGTATCGACAAAGGCCATCACCTAAAATCAATTGAGTCAATTACCAACATTGTCAGTTGTCAGATTCTGTTTTTTTTGTCTGTTATTTGAAAACTAACTTCAATCAACCATCAGGGATAACATTCTTTGGAAATAGGAAAAAAAATAGGAAACCATTACAGCAGCAAAGGTTAAGTTTATTAGAGGTCTCATAATAAATCTATTCTTAACCTAATTCAACGAAATTCAGAAGCAATATATATTCTTATTGAAAGATATCTTCAAACTAAAAAGAAGAAGACAAGAAAACATTGTATAACCCATCTTGAATAAGTTGCTATAAGACCAAAAATAATAGTTGATTTCATCGAACTGCCAATATTAATAGCTAGTACTATCAGAAAATGCTACAATTTAGAACACCACTCACAAGATTGACTCCAATGGCGAGATTGGCCACTAGAAGTGCCGTTAGAATGGCTTCAACAAAGACCATGACAGTTAGAGAGGCCTTGAACTCTGCTTTGGCTGAGGAATTAGATCGTGATGACGATGTTTTTATCATTGGTGAAGAAGTTGCCCAATACAATGGTGCTTACAAAGTTACCAAGGGACTTTTAGATAGATTTGGTGAACGCCGTGTTGTCGATACTCCAATTACTGAGTATGGTTTTGCCGGTTTGGCTGTTGGTGCAGCTTTGAAGGGCCTAAAGCCAATTGTTGAATTCATGTCATTCAACTTCTCCATGCAAGCCATTGACCATGTCGTTAACTCGGCAGCAAAGACACATTATATGTCTGGTGGTACCCAAAAATGTCAAATCGTGTTCAGAGGGCCTAATGGTTCTGCTGTAGGTGTTGCTGCACAACATTCTCAGGATTACTCTGCTTGGTATGGTTCTATTCCAGGTTTAAAGGTTCTTGTGCCTTACTCTGCTGAAGATGCAAGAGGTTTGTTGAAAGCTGCAATCAGAGATCCAAACCCTGTTGTTTTCCTTGAAAACGAGTTGCTATACGGTGAGCAATTCGAAGTTTCTGAGGAAGCACTATCACCTGATTTCACTTTGCCATACACTGCAAAAGTTGAAAAAGAAGGTAAAGACATATCTATTATCACCTACACAAGAAACACCGAATTCTCTCTTGCAGCAGCCAAGATTTTGGAAGAAAAATACGGTGTATCCGCTGAAGTTATAAACTTGCGTTCCATCAGACCTTTGGACATCGATGCCATTGTCAAGACTGTCAAGAAGACTAACCATTTGATAACCGTGGAGTCTACTTTCCCATCCTTTGGTGTTGGTGCAGAGATTATCGCCCAAGTTATGGAATCTGAGGCCTTCGACTACTTAGATGCTCCAATTCAAAGAGTCACCGGTGCTGATGTCCCAACCCCATATGCTAAGGAGCTAGAAGATTTTGCATTCCCAGACCCAGAAACTATTGTTAGAGCTGCCAAGGAAGTTCTATCCATTGAGTAAATATTCCCATATACCTTATACTAATTATTCTATTTTTCTTTATTATTATATTATCTTTATCCTATTTCAACTACTTATATTTATCATCTTTTCTTCAATATCTAAATTGTATAAATTTTGAGCATAGCAAGAACCATGCTGCTTTATTGTACTATAATTTTTAAAATTGAAATACCGTCTCTATGATTCGGTTATGCATTTACAATCTACAGCGATACCGCTGTAGATCATTTGAAAACAAAGGTGCATACCTACAGTATTTTCTGAGAGTGAAAAAATAATTTGCAAAAAAAAGTAAAACTTGCCTACGCGAACCGGTAACATAGCAAGCTGAAAGAGAAAAAATTGACACAACCTGAACTGTCTGATAGGCATCGTACTTGCAGAAAACTTTTCACTTGGTCGAACATATCCTCTCATCGAGATTATAATACCAAAGGATCGACAATTGCGTTCGTTCGGGAACAATATATATCTGGCAATTGGGCACCTATTGATTAAAAAGGATAGCTGAAGCTTTATTTACTTACTCGATGGATACTCCAGCGAAGACCTTGGCGAAGAGAGATATCCCGCAATTTTATTTGCTGATATGTCTTTACTTCTTGCAAGGTATCCCTGTCGGGCTAGCCTTCGGTACAGTACCGTTCCTGCTGAAGTCAATGGCTAAAGAGACTACGTTTACACAATTGGGTATCTTCTCCATGGCTACATACCCCTACTCATTGAAAATTCTGTGGTCTCCACTGGTTGACTCTGTATATTTCAAGAAAATAGGTAGAAGAAGATCATGGATCATTCCCATTCAACTGGTCAGCGGTGTAATGCTGTTCTTTCTGGGTACATGTATTAGCAGAGGTAAGGTGTTCAACGGTGTTGATGACGCCTTTCATGGAAGGAACTCAGGTGGGCTACATAACGTCAATGTACCCTTTCTAACTTGGTGTTTTGGAACTTTGGTATTTTTGTGTGCTACTCAGGATATTGCTGTCGATGGCTGGGCGTTAACAATCTTATCCAGAGATTCAATTTCATATTCGTCCACAGCCCAAACCATTGGTTTGAATATGGGATATTTCCTGTCTTTTACAGTTTTTATCGCACTGAACTCAAGCGAATTTGCCAATAAATATGTTAGAAATATGCCATTACCGCATGGTCTCATAAGTTTAGGGGGCTATATGAAAACTGCTGGTGCTCTATATGTGCTTTTGACTTTGTATGTGATCTTCTTTACTAAGGAGGTCCCTAATAGTGTCTATGATTTGCCAATAACTGACAAAGTGAAAGAGAAGGATAGAGAGCTTAGTGCAGACAAAGCTCTTTCTCCAACAATCACCAATATTGAATATCCGGACCATGTAACTATTAAGACTGAAAATACTAGCAGTATCGCCTACGTGTACAGAGGATTTTTAAAGATTTTGAAGCTGAGATCGGTGAGAACCTTAGCAACAATTCATATGGTTAGCAAATTTGCATTTCAATGTAATGAGGCAGCTACAAATTTAAAACTATTGGAAAAGGGTTTTAAAAGAGAAGATCTCGCTGTTACAGTACTTATTGATTTCCCATTTGAAATCATATTTGGTTATTATGTTGTAAAATGGAGTTCCGCAAATGAACAGAAGAGGAAATTAAATCTGTCAAGAGGAAACCACCATAAGACAAATCGCATTGTAAAGTTTTTAGTTGGAGACGGCGGCCTATTAACCCCCTGGTTATGGGGTTTCTTAGGTAGGCTAACTGCTGCTATGTTTGGTAATTATATTGTAAGTATGTTCCCAAAAGATGGGCAAATTAGTACCGGCTACTTTTTACTTGTTATAATCCAGCATTTATTAGGTTCTTTCATGTCAACAGTCCAATTTGTGGCAATTTCGGCTTTCCATTCTAAGATTGCTGATCCAGTCCTGGGTGGTACCTACATGACACTTCTAAACACATTAAGTAATTTTGGTGGTACCTGGCCTCGCCTCATGATCATGTCAATGATCAACTATTTTACCGTTTACAGCTGTACCCTAGAAAACGGATCAGTAGCAATTTTGAATCGAGGTAGTAATATTCAAGCATGTACAACTGCTTTAAGAGGAACCGCCAAAGTTGTCACTGATGGTTACTACATTGCAAACATGTTTTGCATTATTATCGGCACACTGTTATACTTTATGTTTATCAAGAAGAAGATGCTATTTTTGCAAACATTACCAATTGGCTCTTGGAGATGTACATAGCATAGGATGACATAACAGCAGCAGATGCTCTGTTGTTGTTGGTTTTGGTTTTTTTTTTTTGAATTATTTATATTCCGTTCTCCAATAACGTTATTTCCCTTTGGCATCCTTTTGTGCTGGATCATACTATTGAAACAAAATACATTAAACAATAAGAAAAATCGGATTTCTTGCAATTACTTAACATCCTCAAATCCATCGATACAATAGAATAATAAGCTGATACAACTACGCTTACTTAATAGATAGCACTGGACAAAATTGTCATATTACTTGTTCCTTGATGATGCTCGATGACTAAATCATCGAAGGTAAAGTTTCGTCATCACCAAAAATTGGAATTTTTATGCAAAAATTTTCATTTTTTGTAATGTTCGCTCGGCGACCTCCGTCTTTATCTGTGGAGAAAACAATTGGACCCTTGAAAAAAAAAATCGAAGTCTAAGATTGTTTTGTCACAAGCAAGCTTGAGTTGACACCAACGGAATTACTATTGACTTATAAATACATACAACTTGCTCCTGTGTTGACCAATTGATCAACTACTGTTTTCATACTACTCTTTAATATTACAAAGCCGAGACTAACGTACTAAAGTTAAGCTCTAAAATACATTATGGCCACGAACAAGATGTTGACCGGTCTCCGGGACAACTTTAGTTTGCTTGGTGAAAAGAATAAGATATTGGTTGCCAACAGAGGTGAGATTCCAATTAGAATTTTTAGATCAGCCCATGAGCTATCAATGAGAACTGTAGCCATTTATTCACATGAAGATAGACTATCCACACATAGATTAAAAGCAGATGAAGCCTATGTTATCGGAAAGGAAGGTGAATATACTCCAGTCGGTGCATACTTAGCAATTGATGAAATTATTGATATTGCTAAAAAACACGGTGTAGACTTCATTCATCCAGGTTATGGTTTCCTCTCAGAGAATGCTGAGTTTGCTGATAAAGTTCAAAAAGCCGGCATTACTTGGATTGGTCCTCCCCCAGAAGTTATCGAATCTGTCGGTGACAAAGTCTCAGCTAGAAACTTGGCAGCTAAGGCTAACGTTCCCACTGTGCCAGGTACTCCAGGCCCAATTGAAACTGTTGAAGAAGCACAAGATTTTGTTAATAAATATGGGTATCCTGTCATTATTAAGGCTGCTTACGGTGGTGGTGGTAGAGGTATGCGTGTTGTGAGAGAAGGAGACGATGTTGCTGATGCATTCCAACGTGCTAAATCCGAAGCTATAACGGCATTCGGTAATGGTACTTGTTTTGTTGAAAGATTTTTAGATAAGCCAAAGCACATTGAAGTTCAACTACTTGCCGATAATCATGGCAATGTAGTCCATTTGTTTGAAAGAGATTGCTCCGTGCAACGTAGACACCAAAAAGTTGTGGAAGTTGCACCAGCTAAAACTTTACCACGTGAAGTTAGAGATTCCATTTTGACAGATGCGGTTAGATTAGCAAAGGAAGCTGGTTACAGAAATGCTGGTACAGCGGAATTTTTAGTTGATAACCAAAACAGGCATTACTTCATCGAAATTAACCCAAGAATTCAAGTCGAGCACACCATCACTGAAGAAATTACTGGTATAGATCTTGTTTCTGCTCAAATTCAAATAGCTGCTGGTGCTTCTTTGCCACAACTAGGTTTACTACAAGACAGAATCACTACCCGTGGTTTTGCAATTCAATGTCGTATCACCACAGAAGATCCTGCAAAAAATTTCCAGCCTGATACTGGTAGACTGGAGGTTTACCGTTCGGCTGGTGGTAACGGTGTCAGATTAGATGGTGGTACTGCTTATGCAGGTGCTGTTATTTCACCACATTATGATTCCATGTTGGTGAAATGTTCTTGCTCTGGTTCTACTTATGAGATTGTTCGTCGTAAGATGCTTCGTGCACTAATCGAATTTAGAATTAGAGGTGTTAAAACTAATATTCCTTTCTTGTTGACATTATTGACTCACCCTGTTTTCATTAGTGGTGATTACTGGACAACATTTATCGATGATACTCCTCAACTATTCCACATGGTCTCATCCAGGAACAGAGCCCAAAAGCTACTTCATTACCTTGCTGATTTGGCTGTTAACGGATCCTCAATTAAAGGTCAAATTGGTGAACCTAAATTAAAGACTCACCCACAGATTCCTCGTTTACATGATGAGGATGGATCTCCAGTCGACGTGTCTGTTCCACCACAAAAGGGTTGGAGATATTTATTACAGTCGGAAGGACCAGAGGCATTTGCCAAGGCTGTTAGACATAATCAAGGCACACTAGTTATGGACACTACCTGGAGAGATGCACACCAGTCTTTATTGGCTACAAGAGTTAGAACTTACGATCTAGCTGCCATTGCTCAAACAACCGCACATGCATTTGCTGGTGCATTTGCTTTAGAATGTTGGGGTGGTGCCACATTTGATGTTGCTATGAGATTCTTACATGAAGATCCGTGGGAACGTTTAAGAATATTGAGAAAACTCGTTCCTAATATTCCATTCCAAATGCTTCTCCGTGGTGCCAACGGTGTTGCATACTCTTCTCTACCTGACAACGCTATTGACCATTTTGTTAAGCAAGCTAAGGATAACGGTGTTGATATTTTTAGAGTATTCGATGCTCTGAATGATTTGGAACAATTAAAAGTTGGTGTGGATGCTGTTAAGAAGGCTGGAGGTGTTGTGGAAGCCACTGTTTGTTACTCCGGTGACATGCTTCAACCAGGTAAGAAATATAATTTGGATTACTATTTGGATGTCACAGAAAAGATTGTTGCTATGGGTACTCATATACTAGGTATCAAAGATATGGCTGGTACTATGAAACCAGCCGCTGCTAAACTTTTGATTGGGGCTATTAGGGCGAAATTCCCTGATCTACCTATTCACGTGCACTCTCACGATTCTGCAGGTACCGCCGTGGCCTCTATGGCTGCTTGTGCCCTTGCTGGTGCTGATGTTGTTGATGTTGCTATCAATTCTATGTCGGGTTTGACTTCTCAAGCGTCTGTTAATGCTGTTTTGGCTTCTCTTGATGGCCAAATCGATACTGGTATCAATGTTAAACATGTCTGTGAACTAGATGCATACTGGGCTGAAATGAGATTATTATACTCTTGTTTTGAAGCAGACCTAAAAGGTCCAGATCCAGAAGTTTATGATCATGAAATTCCAGGTGGTCAATTGACTAACTTATTGTTCCAGGCCCAACAATTGGGCTTGGGTGAGAAATGGATTGAAACTAAAAAGGCATATAAACAAGCCAATCAACTGTTGGGTGATATTGTCAAGGTTACCCCAACTTCAAAGGTTGTTGGTGATTTGGCCCAGTTCATGGTTAGCAACCAATTAACACCAGATGACATTAGACGTCTAGCAAATTCATTAGATTTCCCAGATTCAGTGATGGATTTCTTCGAAGGCTTGATGGGCCAACCATATGGTGGATTCCCAGAACCTCTAAGAACGGATATATTGAAGAATAAGAGAAGAAAGCTAAACCGTCGTCCAGGCTTAGAATTGGCTCCATTCGACTTAGCTAAGATTAGAGAGGATCTTGAAGCCAGATTTGGTGATATTAACGAATGCGATGTTGCTTCCTACAACATGTACCCAAAGGTTTACGAAGACTTCCAAAAGATTCTTGAAGAATATGGTGACTTGTCTGTATTGCCAACCAGAAACTTCTTGGCGAAGCCAAGAGTTGGTGAGGAAATTGAAGTACACATTGAACAAGGTAAGACTTTAATAATAAAACTGCAAGCTGTCGGTGATTTGAACGAAGAAACCGGTATCAGAGAGGTCTATTTTGAACTGAATGGTGAAACAAGAAAGATTCGCATCGCAGATAAGTCTCAAGTGGTCCAAACAATTGCTAAGCCTAAAGCAGACGGTCATGATCCACTACAGATTGGCGCTCCAATGGCTGGTGTCATTGTTGAAGTCAAGGTACACAAGGGGTCTCAAGTTAAAAAGGGCCAACCAGTTGCTGTTCTAAGTGCAATGAAGATGGAGATGGTGATCTCATCTACAGGTGAAGGCCTTGTCAAAGAAGTTCTAGTCAAAGATGGTGAAAATGTCGATGCAAGCGACCTATTGGTTGTTTTAGAAGAAGAAGTAAAGGACGAATAAATCGTGACTATTTTATAAGCTTGCTATAGGCTTATCATGTATTGTAACAATTTTCTAATATAAAGAATCATATATAATAATAATTTCAAAGCATATAAATACAATTTTAGATTCATATGAAAAATATCAAAGTATTTGATACTAAGAATCTTAAACTAAAACAGCAAATATTGTCTATTCTGTGCAACTTATATCTATCTATGAACACTATTTTAAAAAGGTGAGTATAACTCATTGATCCACAATGATTTATGTCGAACCTAACCAAATGCTACCGATCCACAGTAGCTAACAATAAGCTCATCGTTTACCTTGAATTGGTTCCAAAGATCACCCACATTTTGACTTGGTACTGGTGCAAATGAGTTATTTATGTAGCAATGAATATTCTCCATTTTCAGCTTTCTTTGTAAAAAGGATATGATAACAGAAAAAGGTTTATTTGTTGAAATTTGACATACTGAGGGTGTGATACTATTTATAGAGCCAATTGATTGAAATTTTATCATAACCTTTTGTGGGGCCCCAGTGTGTCCATGACTACTTGACTGAATTGATGCTTGGAGACTTTGTTGTGATCGAAGGCTACCTTGAACGAATACTTCTTCTTTCTCACTGCTATCACTGCTCTCATTCGTGTCAACCAATGCCAATTGTGATAATCGTCTGCTATATTGTTCTAGTCTATTTTCAACACCCAACTCTCGCTTCTGCTCCTCATGCTTTGAAAGAGCAATTGATCCTGATGATACCAGATTCTCACTCCCGCTCTCACTTTCTTGTTCACTTTCTAGTAGCCTACTCATAACAAACGTGTAAAGGTAATCATTGATATACCGTCCTGAGTCCTCCACTTATCATTTACCGTTGTCAATATCGAAGCTCATCGCAAGACCAATATTGTCACTTATACGTGGAAATTTCAAAATTTTCCAAGTTTGAGGCCGAAAAGTAGGGTGAAATAAATGGTTAACCGTGCGCTCATAAGAGTGCAGACATAGAAGCCGTGCGGTCAGAACACTCTGGTTACAAATTGAAATCCACTTAAGATCAATTGCCTATATTCTGTACTTAGAAATATGTCAGATGCGTTTGAGGAAGTTTGTGACGCCTTGAGGGCGTCGTTTACTGATGATAAGGAAGATTCTCTGACGCTGGTTACCATGATTGACACCTTATCTGAAGAGGTTGATGAAGGCTTCGAGGTGAAGGAGAAAGAGCAGTTTCTAGAGCTGCTTTTGAATCTTTTGGAAGCAGACACAGAACTTGTCAGTGCTGTAGGTTGGGATTTGCCCCGCACACTTTTGAGATTCTGCAATGCCAAGAATATCAAGAATTCTGATAGATTGAGAAAGTGTAAAGTTGTCACAATATGTATGGCAATCTTTAATCTACTAGCGCTTCATGCTAAACCGCAAGAATGTCTTGTGACAACACTGGAATTATTAAGTGAGTTGAACTTCAAGAATATTGTTGAGGAATGTCATCAATTGAGTGAAGACGGTTCCGATAATAATACAGCTGAGGAGGATAACGATGCGGTGGAAGATTATATGAAAGATAGAGATCAACCTGAGATTATTTTTGGTGTGAAGTCATATGCTTTATTTGAACTAGCTGGTTCGTTGATAAGAAGAGTTGCCACATTGCACCCATCAAAATACTTGGAAGAAGCTGTTACCGCCATACGTAAATACGTGACAAACAATACTGAGGTGGTTGAAGATGTTAAATTTATATTAAGGAGAGTATTTGCCTTCTGCAGAGGTTATATACCACCCGAACCACCAAGACAGCTTATTGTTGATCTGAAAATGAACCATGAGGAATATGATGAGATTATGAACAGTGAAATTGAACTTCAGGTTAGATTGCTAAGAAACCTTTGTACATTTTCCGTAGCTTATTGCGTCAAATTCTTAAATGATAAGACTGAGGTTGTGTATTTTCACAAACTGATAAACAAGGATCTGCAACTGCCTGAATTTTATAGATCAATTCATGATATTATTTCTCGTTACTACCAAATTTCTTTTTCATTTGACATAGATCTAAACGATGAGTTTAATGATATTTTGAGGGAAACTAGAGGTATCTATGAAGATGTTATAAAACGTATCAATGAGACTAATAACACTGACAAAAATGCCAAGTCAGATATATTACTCAAGGCTGGTTACTACTACGAGGTTCAGAAAACTGCTAGAGAAAAAGAAATTAATCCTGATACCAAAGGTATTATACTGTTAAGTGGATTTAACTATATAGAGAATGGCGATCATCTTATTGATATCGATATTGCCGATGCACTTTATCTATATTTAAGATTTGCTTCGGAGTCTTTATTCTCTCCGACTTGTCACAATGTTACAATAGAAGGAGTTGCAAGGTATTGGATTTGGGCTGCACTAACAACTACAGACAATAACATTCTGAAAGAAAAACTTGCTGAGCTCTCGCCGTTGGTATTACATTCTGTTTTAAACCTGCTTCTAGTTAAAAACTGTCATCAGGTCAATGAAGAAATAAGAATGATCACGTTTACTTTAATTACTAGAATCCTCTGTTTATTACCAGAAAATTGCTCATATGAATTTTTGATGGATGAGCTTGATAATTGTGCTGTTGTATTTGGTAAATCCTGTGTGCTAGGTATTTTACGTGACCTTGTTATCAAGGTTGATCATAGTGTGAGTAGTAATAATACCGATACAGAAGATCTATCGGAAAGCATGGCACAATTAAAGATCAATAATGAGAAACGAGCTAAAAAGACTTTCATCACATTAGATTCAAAAAGGGCTGGAGAAATAGAAGATCTGGCTATCAAAACTTTGAAGGAAACCAAAAAGTCAATGAAGAAAGACTACATTCTACTTGTATTAAATTACATCAAATTCTTCTCCACTTTTGCACATAAGTGGAATAAATCTAAATTAAATGAATTCACAACTTTAGTTGCGACCAACTTTTCGGATAGTAAAATGTTACCCGAAATTAATGCAATTATTGACGCTAATGAGAAACTAAGATCACTGACAGAATAAAGTACTTGTTTGAATAATAGGCTACTGTAATATTATAGAATATTCAAACATGCCATTTGTAGTTTCAAAATAAATACTGATAAAATATGAACATCAAGAACTACATAGCCATTATTATTCGTTTGTATATATGCTACCTATTCTTACCAGCAAGTTTTTTGTTATTTGAGGGGGCCAGTTTAGCTTCGGCTGAGCTATCTTCGTTCTCGACAAGGGGACCAAAAAAAACAAAAAAACCATCTCTTGTTGCTGCTCTATATTCCTCCCACTGTAGCTCAGAATCATCAATAAATGGATCCTCTATATCATATTTACCGATCAAGTTCTTACCTTTTGACGGATGAGGTTTCTTACCGTTTACAGGAACAGCAGGCTTTACTGGTATATGTGATTCTTCTTCTTCAAAATCGTCCTCATCATCAGAGAGATTAATTTCATCATCTAAAGTAGATCCACTTCTGTTATTTGATAAGTTTTGTAATAAATTCATAGTTAAGTTCTTTTTCGGTACTTTGGCCTTCTTACTGATGCCATACTTTTCATCTATTAGCTTTTGGAAATTGAATATTACCTGATTATCTTCTGACAGATACGCATTACTATCATCTAGGGATAGTGGTACATCAATAATAATATCTGGCCTTGACAATGTTTTTATATCGGTCTTACCTTTTTCTAGAACACTCATTATATTTGGTGACTTAGTTGTTGGAAGTGCTCTTTTAGGACTTCTCGGTTTGGGTGTGACTGCATTCATGTCTTTCTTCTTAGATTGCTTGTCCTTACTAACAATACCTATTCTATCTATCTCAGTAAAAGATTTTGATTTTATTGAAGATTTAAAAGTACCTTCCAACTTTTTACCTTGTGAAGTTTTATCTACCTTTGAGGTCTTATTATCTTGCTTAACAGCGTTTGATATTTCAGTATCATCTAGTTTGATAGCAGTGCTTGACTTCTCACTAGTGGAGCTCAGTGATTTTCGTACATTGGCGGGGCTCTTGTTCTTCAAGAGAGCTCTCATCTTTAGTTTATTCAATTTCGACTCGCTGTCGTTTCTTTTTAACGATGAGATTGATACACTTCCTGGTGACTGTGGTGAATTCGATTTTGGTTCAGTTGAGTTTAATTTTTGGTTGTTAGGGCCTGATAGTAGTGAAGCTACAGGCAATGGCTTGGTTTCAGGTATCACGGGCCTAGGCAACTCTGACTTGCTTGTCTTATCACTCCCATTACTGCTACTATCAGAGTTCAGTAACGGTGATAGTGAACTCGATCTTACATTTTGCCTATTCATTGCCAGTTCCTCTGCAATATTCGGTATCTTCTTCGCTCCGGTATTTACTTTCGGCTTCTTAACATCTGTATCTTCATCAATGGTTATCACTTCATTTGATCGTTTGTGTGATTCATTGCCAACTCCACTAACAAAGGAATCTTGGTTAGACATTGTCCTGTAATAATCAGTTTGTGTCTAACTCCTCTCGGTATGATATTATAAAGGTGCCGGTTCTACCACTAATCGAATTTGTAAGAGATGTGTGCCTTATTTATGTCCGTTTGTGAAATTCGTTGGCATCGCGTTTGATACAAAATTGTGATTCATGATTGAAAATGCGATCGACACAATACATTAGCAGTAATACCAGTAGTTGATGTCTTCATCATTGATGATAAGTGATTAATGGTAGGTGATCGATATATATATAAATATATTACTATATTTGGTAAAAAATTACTGTTAAATAAACTCCGTTAATGTGAGGATAAATTGTGAATATTTTTTTTCTGAAAAGGTATGATAACTAGATAAATTAAAATGAGAAACAATTCTACCAGTGGTACGCCTACTTGTAGTTTAATCGAGGAACGAAGTATGTACTAGTATTCCAAAGCATGGTTAGCAATGAATTACATCCCCACATTTAATTAGGAGACCCCACTGTTTCCCAGTAGTTCTGTGCATAAGAAAAGTATTTTTTGAGATTCTTGAATATGTTTGCCTCATGGTAACACTAGTATTGGTTGCACTTATTGAGTTGCTGGACCTCTTTGTCTTCTAGCTGTCTGTGGGTCAACTTCAGTATTTGCAGTCTGTTTTCTGGCTAACAGGTTGATGATATCAGTCAATGACACAACACCTATCAATTTGCCAGTTCTGTACTCCTTTTCAAATAGATTAGGTTGGATTACTGTTGTATTTGTAGCTTGTGTAGCAGGGTTAATGACAGTATGGCCATCATCAACGGTACTTAATAATGGAGAATGGTTGTTTAAGGCATTTGGTGTTGCTCCAGGAGCTGGAGAAGCTGAGGTGGTGGTTGGTGTAGGGTTTGGGGAAATGGTTCCGGTATTTACACTGGAAGAAGTTGAACTACTTGATGTGGCAGTTGGCACTTCTTGAGGCTGTACGATCCACAATCTATGCGACTTAGTTGCTACTAATTTTGCCAGTGTTCTTGCAAGAGAACTTGTTGGATATACATGAAAGATTGGGAAAGAGTCCTTACCCGTCTCTAGACCACGGGAATTCAAAATCACAGAAATGAAATGACGGCACGTCTTATGAAGCAGTGGATATTGGGAGGTTCTAGTAACGTGCTTGACATCTGTTACTGAAATGTTACCAATTAAGTTGCCTTGTGGATCGATAACAGCAATGGAAGAGATCCTTTCCTTATGCATCTTATATAGAGCCATTATTAAAGGCTCTTCACCTTGAATTGAAATGACTCTTGACTGCCTTGAAGTTGGCTTAGAGTTTGTATTCAAAACTCCGATTTTCAAGTCCTGTAGTGAGCTATTCAGTAATGGTTCTAATGTTCCAAAGGACCTAGCATTATCCCATATGTATTTTATTAGTCTACGTTGCGATAAAATACCTCTGATTTGAGTCATCTCTGGATTTGTTATAGCCACTCTATGAACACCGGAGCCCAAAATGCCCATTACGGTAGACAAGTTTTCGGTTTCAGGTAATTTGTAAAAAGGATTCTTTGGTGTCAACTTGACAATGTCTCCCACAGCCACTGGTTTACCATTTTGGCAGTCCTGGGTCACTTGCTTATTATTGATTGTTATTTTGTTCAGTACTAAAAGTAAGTATGAGTTCAAGTCATTGTAATCAAAAGTTAAACAGTTCATATCGCCTGGCACAGCTTCAACAGGGATAGAGGTCAAGTGGTACTTGATCAATGTGTTGAAAGTCTCTTCTACGGATAACGATCCTGGCACGAAGATTAACTTGTTCTGTTCAATTAATTGTGATAATTGGATGTGTTTCCAGGTATGAATATGAGCTGAGTTCAAACACTGGGATGGTGTCTGTAGCATTGGCACAGCAGATAAATCAGTGTTTCCAGCTTCCAGCCCACTGCCAGAGTGAGGAGTACCACTGGCACCCACATTGGTAGCACTTCCCGCACTAGGGTTTGCACTCTGTGCATTAGCACTGCTGCTATCGTTGTTGGACCCCATAGAGGTAATCGAAGACGTGCCAGAAGCGCTCCTCTGTAATGGAATAGACTCTATGCTCTCTGATCTACCTTGAGATCTATGAACATGAGCGTGCTGCGCATGCTGATGTGGTAGTAAAGGCGGAGAGGATAGCATCTCCACAATAGAAGCATGTCTGCTGGAGGTCCCTGAGTTGGGAACAACATTTTTGGGATTAGTCATTATGTTATTCGTTCTTGGGGGGGTTATTGTTAAACAAACGCTATTATCCTTGATTTTATGATGGCACTATTATAACCCAATTTTAGTCGTAGAAACTTCGTTCTTTCGCACTTAGAGGCTCTTATACTGCTTAGCTTTCAAATGATACACCTATGCTAGTGTGTAATACGCTCTGATTCAAACCAAACACTTGGGAATAACTGTTATAAGTTCCCATTCTTCCACGTTCCAGGTACAATTTTCTTATTTGAAGGGGGAAGAATTTTTTTTTCAGCTTCCCAGCCTTTGAAGGGGGGGGGACCACCTCCGATTTACGATTGTTCTTTGGAGGTTTTTTGGAGAAACCCTTATTATGACGTGTGCTATTATATTTCCATGTGATCTATATAGTTAATGCTATAGTATTATGTAGTAATCCTGGTCGTTTACACAGTGTAGTTGGCTAGCACCTCTGTACGTGGTGGGAACGTCAAGGATTGTTCCTGGCTCATTGTCTTGTATAACTGAACCAGCTTGTCGACATCTATTCTTGCTGCGTTTTGGATGCCGAATATGTCTGTGCATTGCTTAATCCATTGCATTCTATATTTTGACTGGCTCATGTCTGGTGATAAGTCTCTTATCCTACTACGCAGTGTTCCCAGTGTCTCTACTGATTTTTCCAGGTCTAGGGTCTCAAGATGTCTCTTGACCTCATCTCGGATTAGGGCTGCAAACCGTGGAGATGATCCATTGGATGAAATCAGAAGTTGCAACCCTTCCACTTCAACATTGGCTCCAAAATAGAAATCGCATAGCGGTGGATTGTCTGCGACATTGACCATCTGTTGTGGGCCATATATGCTCTTCGCCTTTTTGTATATCCTTTCACTCTCGACTTGGTCTGGAATCGCAGTCATGATGAAAGACCAACCTTCCTTGTTATCCAGAGCGAAATAATCATCATTAAACGTATCTTCAACGTATTGGTACAGCTTTAAACAGCCCGGTACCCATTTTTCGTTTCTATGCACTTTGCCGTCACTTGCAGTGTCAAATCCACCATATTTCCTCAGTATCTTCTCATGGATTACTGGTGCAACTATGGTAAGTTTGCAATCTGTCTTGATCAGCTTAAGAATCCGTGTCAGTGCCACTTCACCACCACCGACTAGCAGTACATGTTTGCCCTTAAGTTGATGCGCTAATTGCAATGAGTTTGCCATTTCCCGTTTTACCTAATAATCAGCGTAACAACGTCCTGTAGGAAAACCAGTTCAGGTTGAGTAGTTGAAAAAAGCCCAACCTAGAGTATTTATATGGTTTAAGAAACTGAATTGGGTGTCTGTAAACGTCATTTGTTTTACTTCATTACACATCGCAATGCCTTGCCTTCTAGAAGTGAGATCCCACAGTTTTATTATGTGCCACTATGAGTCTTAGTCACATGATTTATTTCATTTCACTCCCCAAAGGAGATATCATAGATATATGCGATAGTGGGGTTGTTGCTTGTAAGCCGTGAAATGAATAATGCCAGTTTTGTTCTATTGCTAATATATTACTCTGTACTGTGATATAATTAAATAAAAATATGCGTTCTTTATAAGTTCAATATATATATAAAAATACTTGGGGGATAAAAAGTAAAATAATTGAGATAATTAATCGCGTGTATTCTGTCAAAACAACTGCCGAAGACTAATAAGAACAAGCATGGATAAGAATAATAAACGATTTGATAGATAAGAGTCAATTGAATGTCAAACAAAAAAAATTAGGAGTAAGAACCACTTTTTATAGTTAAAAGTTTTTCAATTTCTCAAAGTTGAATAAAATATAATTGGGAAATAAAATAACAGTAAAAGCAACAATAGATTATTAGATGAAAACAAATGAAAAAACTCAAACCATTCTGGGACATAAAAGCACGATATTAAATATTATTCTACTTTAATAAATGATCCAACTGCTTTAAACAGTTTCATATAGCCTTAATCCATTCCATATGAAATGATACTTATTCACCTTTGTAGGTTAAACTGAGCCAGCAGTGCTTGTGATGTTGAATAATAGATTTGTAACTGGTTAAGTAAAGGCAAAGTTATCATTGTTAGTGGTTAAGCTAGGTCTTCGTACGTTATTCATCCCTAGCGAATTTTCATCAACCTGTTGCGGATAGGCCATGGTACGGTCTCCTTGACCATAAATATTGATTTGGTTCCTTGCTGAATTTGGGGAACTTGAGTTAAGAATATTATCATTGGGCAATTGGTTCAAGCCGGCGGATTGAGGATTTAAATTTAAAGAATGTAATTGGGCATCCATTTCAAGGATCCTGTTTCCAACATCATTATTGATATCAGCTCCTGAAACAATATTGTTTGTCATTGAGTTTGCTGGGATATCGTTTGATAGTTGCCATGCTGTAGTGCTAGTCACATTCATACCAGCCTGTTGTGCCACTGTATTTTGCATATGTTTCATCTGGTTGTACTGATATTGATTAACCAGATCTTGTTGTTGTCTTCTCTGTAAAGCTTGCATATATTGTTGAGATGACTGTTGCTGATGTGATTGGCTTGGTAGGGGCTGTTGTTGGTATTGATTATATGGTTGGCCCTGAATGCCTTGCTGATGAACCTCAGTCAATAAAGGGAGAGAATCTGGTTTGGTAGCAAAATCATTTGTTTTACCGTATATTATTTGTTGTTGACTTGGGTAGAATTGTTCATGCTGATAGGTGTATGCCTGGTTATTGATATTATTATTGGCTAACATTGTAGATGGGTCTTGATATTGGGGTCTTAATTCTTGCCTTTGATTTCCCGAGCTCACATATTGCGGTGGCAATTTATTTATCATGTTTTTAGCTACATGGTTCCTGCCCCAAGACAATCTAATAGGGTTTTCAACTAAAACAAAACCTTGTAATCCCTGAATGGCTGCTTCAGCATCTATCTTGTGTTCAAATTTTACAAATCCGCAGTTTTTTCCTGGTGGAATCTTGATACTTAAGATATTACCAAATGGTTGGAAGATTTTTCTTAATTGTTGTTCTTGGACAGTAGGTCCCAAACCGCCTACAAATACTGTTGTGTTTGTAGGATCAGTAGCAAAGAAGTCGTTTAATGCAGCTTCAGATACCTGGGTGTTGACAAAAGAAGTGTTGATCATGCCATCTTTCCTGCCCAGGTCAGCTCTATTAGGTGGATATCCTCCACTCATATCTGTTCCGTAGTTCACCTCCGGTTGATTATAAGAGTTATAATGTAGCTGTCCTGGATTATATGATCTTTGTGGAGGACCTCTTTGTAAACCGTTTCCGGAGTTTATGTCGTTACTGTAATGTGTTTGCTGAAATCCTGATGCATTTGGGTAATTATGCATTTTATTAGCTGATCTCAATTGGTTAGCTCTTTGAGAGTTATTTGAGGAGTTCATGAGATATTGAGACAAGTTGCTCTTCTCGAGTTCAGCTTTTGAAATGGTATTTCTCACATCAACGTGGTGATCGTGTGGGTTATTACCTTGGGTGTGCATGACGGTGGTTGACCTTGGAGTTGCGTAGGCGACTCTCAAAGTTCTTCCTTGGAAATGAACACCGTTCATCTCTATTAGTGCTCTTCTTCTTTCTTCCTCGTTGCCGAACCTCACAAAACCAAAGCAACGCGATGCGCCAGTGATGGGGTCTGTCATTACTCTCACTGTCTTCACGGACTTGAACTTAGTTTGGAAGAGTGACAGCAGGTCTGCCTCAGTTGCTGTTGGCGACAAGTCACCGACGAACAAAGAGTACTCGGGCGTAGTTGGTATGGAGCTCTGTAGTGTGGCGCCGGATGCCCAATTCAGCCGAAATGTTCTTTGTCCCGTGGGGTTGATGTCCTGGCCAGTGGTAGTGGAGACGAAGTTAGGCAGTGGTGTAGAGTTCAAAGCCAGGCCCTCTTGCGCGTCTTTCTGCGACTCGAACTCCACGAAGCAGTAGCCCGCGTGGTGCAGCTGCGTGGTTGCCGGGTCTATGAAGGAGACACCGTTGATGTTAATCTTCAAGGGCTGTTGGGTGGACTGTTCGCCCTCGCTGGTTTGAATGCCACTGTCAGAGGCCGGGGTGTTAGACGCCGATCCTGTAGTGTTAGAGGACGAGTCCCTGGTGTCTTCCTGTGGTGGCTGTGTACCCGTCTGTGCACCCGTTTGCCCGCTGCCCTGTGCGCCGTTCTGCCCGGATGGCACAGATGCAGCTGGCACAGGCGCGGGGTCTGAAGTAGAGCTGCATGGGATCAGCAGGTTTTTCTTTGCTCTGATCAGTTTCACGGTGACGTGCTTGCCGAGGTGGCTCCATATCTCCTGTATCGTCTCCTCGTCATAGGAGGGGTCGAGGTCTCCCATCCATAGCGTACGTGGCGGCTCGTCGGAGGTTTGAATAGTAGACGTAGGCGGAAGCGGTATGGCCGTAGCGGTACTGGCACTACCGGTAGTGCCAGTACCAGTACCAGTACCATTAATATCTGTGACAGTAGTAGCAGACATTTATTCCTTGGAGTGGCTCTGGAGGGGTTTTGGTTAGTATTAGGCTAAGAAAGAAAGCAATAATATATATGAAATTTTTTTTTTGCAAAAAATTGCTTTGTGTTGTCTACAACTCTACGCCCTTTTCAAACCCGAAAAAACCAGAAATTTATATCGGACCTCCACATAGGGCACTATAGAGAATTCAATAGCATAGCATGGGATAGTATGCTATGCTATGCAATACTGCACAATACAACACTATACTACATTACACTATACTATACAACACTATACAACACAACACAACACAACACAATACAACAATACAATGCTTGGCACAGAAGCTTATTTTCCACTGAAAAGATTTTAAATTGCAATTAATCATCCAATCCCCGCAGGGGTTCTTATGGGGGGGGCAGCGATGAGGTGGACCCTTTTCCACTCTGTGCGCGGATCTCTCTCTTCTTCTTCTACTCCACAGACGGATCCGCACTTCCTTTTGCCGTTTCGTCCTGTGCGTTGCTGTCTGTGCGTTTGCTATGCTTTGGCTGTGCGTTGCTGTCTGTGCATTGGCTGCGCTTTGGCTGTGCGTTGCTGTCTGAGAAAGATACTTTCCAGGGTCCAGAACCCGTTCATCGTGGACGGTGTGGTCAGGTGATTTTTTTTTAGGCAAATGTAAACAGACATAAGAGATGGTAGTCAACAAGTGTTCCTGGCTTGGATCAGTAGAGGAGAGCGGTGATGGATAGAGACACGAAGTTGCTAGCGCGGCTGCGGGGTAGTCATAGCAGGAACGTCAAGAGGAGCAAGTCCATCTCGTTTGCTGATGTGGATGCGGATTTGGATGAGAATGCAAATGTGGATGTGGATGTGGATGTGGATGCGGATGAGAATGCAAATGTGGATGCAGATGTGGAGCCTGTGTTTGATAGGGAATATGAAGCGACACCAGATATACTAGATGTACCAGTACCAGATACTACACCTCACACACAAGGATCAGAAACTGGCAATATAAGCACGCCTGATGTGCCCAGGTACACGGGTGTCGACGCACACATACAATCGAGTGCATACGACTTCGAGGACATACCGGTGTCGAGGCTGTACTCCTCGATCACCTCGGTCACCACTATACATGTGCTGCAGGCGATATTCACAAACCTGTTGCAGAACGACCTGATACCACAGGCGTTGACCGCCTTTAACGGTACCACTAACGTGCCGAGACTGTCCCAATTGAAGAAGATGTCCCACAAGCTGGACATGCGGATATTTCAAGTGCTCGCAGAACAACTGACCGCGGACCTGGATGACCTCCTGGACATCAATAAAGCCAACAACGAGCTCTGCTACCAGTTGAAGGAACTAACCGCAAACTCGCAGCTGCTGAACAAAGAACTCATCGCGGTGCGGAAAGAACACCAAACTATTAAATACGGGGGCAAGAAACACAAATTGGAGAACGATAGAGCAAACATTAACTCAAAGATTCAGCTGAATGCACAATTGGTGGAACTTACAGAGGCTTTACTCAACGATAACGAAGACGATCAAGCTGATGCACCACTGACTGTTAACAGCCTGAACTTGAGACATACTTGTGAGTTGCTCGACCCACACAATGGATTGGTAAAGAGACTACAGTCAAAGATAAACGAAATTAAGTCCCTGCAAGAAGATTCAACTTGACAGTCAGAATTACCTCAAAAGAACAATTTGCTAACTCTATCCCGGTGATGGAACCGTAATCTTTCAGGAACAAATACCTCTTATATTGCATTTTTTTTTTTTTTGTATCTTATTTAAATCAAGGATACGTTGTATTATATAACACAATATAACATAAAAATAGACTGTTCAGTAAAAATAAAAGACCATTAATCATTTGCTATTGTATATATTAACCATTTTGTATGGCAATTCGAGACGAGCTCGCTATGTGGCAGATGACTGAGAAACGAAAACCAAAAAAAAATTAATAATTTTGAAATTAGGCTGATCACTCCGATACGGGGAGTCGAACCCCGGTCTCCACGGTGAAAGCGTGATGTGATAGCCGTTACACTATATCGGACTATTAATTGGATAAAAGACTCTCATCATTTAATGGGTATTACTACTAATATAGTTATCATGTGACTTTTGAGGATTTGGTATTCTGCACTCATTCTTGTTGGCGTTTAGGTCCGCACAGCAAGCATTATAGTCACACTCACAGGATTCGCTAGTCTTACTATTTTAACAGCAATACTAGCTACATCAATATTGGTAAAGAAACCCATACATGTGCGCAGCAATCGACCGAACGATAAATAATATTTGTATAATCACAGACTCGGTGAATTCTTTCAATGTTAAAGCAATAGGGCCTATGGTAGCTATAATTATAATTTCGTTATCCTTCCAGAGTAAATTGTTAAGTTGAAAGAAAAATGCTCGTTGAAATGCTATTTATATGTACTTGTCTATATGACCTTGATGTTGAAAGTTAGTTTTGTTCTTGTTTCTATATGTTGTGATATCCGTGTGTATCTGTGAATGGTTTGTAGGCATGATGTCAGAATTCACTGAGAAATCCTCAGGCCTTCCCTTTCAAGCACTTGCTTATCGAATTGGATCAGGAAAACTACTCTGTTATCGTGGCCATCCTGTGGCATTGAGTGTGGAGTAACTTTGCATGGGAAACCTGCTGATGTTAAGTAACCGTGTATTATACCACAAACAAAATAGTCGCAAGAGACATTCTTCCCTGATATGAATTGGGTTAGTTTAGGTTTGTTGTCCACGATCATATATTCATTTTCGCGCTCTGATGATTTGACCAAGTCGTTACTTACATGGCCAAAAAGGTAAGACCACAGGGACCCGTGTATGAATTGCAATACATCTAGTATCTTCAAATCTCTCCTCCTCATACGATTGATAAAGCTTGTTAGGGAGGATTCTTGGTCAGAGGCCGTGATGGTAGCGTCTGAGCTACCGTTGCTTGTGTTTGATCCCGACGACAAGAAGTTCTTTGAAGTGAAAGTGGCAGAGGCTCTAAAGTTCAGCAGCTCTATCAATCTCAAGCCTATGTTGTAGCCCATTTTACTCAGCCTTGTCTCAAACTCACTTATATCCTTACAATCGTTGTGAATATTCGATATCATCTCCTGGTACAGGAACGTCATTGCACTCAGCGAGACTTCTTTCTTCTTGAAGATGAGAGACTCATTGTATATGGTGTTCATTGTGTCTGTATTGTGTATGGGCTGAATTGTGTTTTGCCTACAAGTGTGTGCAATTTATGTCTGAAACATTTGCAAGCACTTCCATATCATGGATTTATTCTTTTATGTTTTTTTGGGTTACTGTTCGGCCGTGGTTAAGAGCCCGAAAAGTGATGCACGTCTGTGGGCATAGAGAGCCATTGCACAAATATATATCGAGCTGTATATATAGTAAGTGGTTAAATCCCCTAGATATTATAGATTCAAATAACAAAATTAAAAATTTATTGTTTTAATTTATTGATATGAGTTATGAGTATGGAAGGTTGTAGTAATTATTCCTTTATATTATCATACAGAATATAATTTTTGTTTCAGCCCCAGTATTCCCCCCAAGAGAAAGATAACTCAATCCCTTTGAATGAAAACTGAGATTGTAACACTAATTTGAAGAAGCATAGTAGGAACATGGATTGATGATTTATTGTGGGGTTTCGGTAAAGAAAAGTCTTTTTGAAAGAGACAAACATAGGGTAAAAAATGGTTCGTTTAATAAAGATTGAGTAAAAGTAAAAAAAAATGAACTGACAAGTTAAAACATGAGAAATACGAAAGGTGTTATGTTATTTCCAAGTATGGTATGGAATAAAAGTAGAATATACACCACTATTATCGATGCAAAAAAACGGTTTAGTTTAGAAAGTGGATAAACAGCGGATAATGACAATTCTCAATTAGCCCATAATTATTCAGCATACATGTAATTTTTTTTCTTCATTTTCAACAAAATCTAGAGGTATTATCCTTCTGTAATGGTGATGATTAAGAGAGGAAAAAAAAAAGGTCAACACCTTGAATCTATCAATGTTAAAAAGTTTGTCAATTGTTGCAAATTAATATTATTCATTTGGACTGATATTTTTTTTAATAACTTAGAATCTCAACTTAGAGAAGAACCATTGGTTCTTACCAGCTTGGTGTCTTTCTTCGAAAGCCTTCTTGATGACCTTCTTGGCTTCTTCACGTTGGGTTGGTTCTTCGAAAGTTTCGGTAGAGACAACGGACTTGAAGGACTCAACATCCAAGGTGTATCTGGTTGGAAGCAAGTGGTTGTAGTTGATGGCCTTGATGAATGGCTTGATCTTAGTTCTCTTAGCGACCTTCTTGGCACCGTGCTTCTTGGTAACCTTCAATGGGTATCTTTCAATACCGGCAACCAAAGCATGGGCAAATGGGTGAGCCTTGGAACCTTCATCGTGAGGCTTCACGATGACAACCTTCTTACCGGCGTAACGACCACGGACGACGACAGCAACCTTACCAGCTTTCAAGAACTTAGCCATTCTGTATTGTGTATGTGTGTGTGAGTTGTGTTCTGTTCCTATACAAGATAAATGGCAAAAGCGTCTATTAAATACTCAAAAGTCTTATAAAAGAATATCGAATCCCACTTCCTTCCCCCCAATGAATCCCAACCAGAAACAGAAACGCACAATTGATGA